>OOBZ01000190.1_pt1 | contig 52541 bp, 37 predicted proteins | sample 1671601 | NCBI WGS metagenome assembly OOBZ01 (sample SAMN06348173, study PRJEB24527) | human gut metagenome | biome: human gut; feature: ankylosing spondylitis patient; material: feces | host: Homo sapiens | place: China | collected 2015-10
ACCATCTTCAACTTTCTCATCAGATTATTCATAATCTGATGGAAGTAAAGAATGAATCAGTACGAAATCAGGTAAGGAACCTCACCCGATTGGCTCATCAGGAGGGAATTGGAGAGGTGCTTGTTTGGGATCATAGTTTTTATGCGCTGGATTATTATCCAGCGCAATTTAAGACGGGTCCTCATGGAACTCTTAATATGGATAATCCGGCTTTTTGGGAGTGGTTTAAGCAGGATTACCGAGGAATGCTTGATTTGATCCCAGAAATAGATGGATTGGTTCTGACTTTCATTGAAACAGGTGCATATGCAGAAAAGCAATACTCGAATTTGTTAAAAACAAATGAAGAAAAATTAGCTGCAGTAGTAGATGCTGTTGCTGATGTTGTCATTAATGAGCGCGGAAAGAAGTTATATATAAGAACTTTTGCCTATTCGAAAGAAGAGTATGCAAATACTGTTGGCTGTATCAATCATATTAAAAATGACAAAGTAATCTTAATGATGAAAGAAACTCCTCATGATTTCTTTTTGACTCATCCGAATGATCCTTTTATTGGTAAAATAAATAAACCAACGATCGTCGAATTTGATACGGGAAATGAATATAATGGTCAGGGAGTTATAGCCAATACGTGGCCTGAATATGTGACAAAACGTTGGACAGATTTTATTAAGCGACCGAATGTAATTGGATATGTAGCCCGGACAGACCGGTATGGAACAACAAAGTTGGTTGGTTCTGCCAATGAGATATTGTTATATGCTTTAAAGCGCTCAACTGAGAATCCAGAGATTTTGCCTGATCGGATATATGATGAATATATTTCAACCCGATATGGGAAAAAGGCTTTGGAACCGGTAAAGAATGCTTTTAAAAAGGCATACGATATTGTTTTGTCTTCCATGTATATTTTAGGGACAAATGCGGCGAAACATTCATCTATGGATTATGATCCTTATAGTAGTAGCTATGATAGGCATGTTTCAGGGCGATGGCTGGAACCACCTGTTGTATTTGTGGAGCATGGAATCAATAAGGAATTTCATTATTGGAAAGACATTATTAATCATATAGCTCCGGCACGATTTAAAACAAAAGATTCTCGCTTGGGATTAGAGGCAAGATATGTGATTGATCAGAATTGGGTTACGCCTGTAGAGCTAATGGATAGTCTTTACCTCAGCTATATTATTACGGAAAAACGGTATGGTGTAAGTTTGGCTAATGAGGCATTAGCTGATATAGAACGGGCTAAAGACCTTTTAACCCCTTCGGATTATGATGATTTATATCGGCTTTTTAAAAGAACGGCTTTGACTGCGCAGCTTTACGAAGCTGTATCCACTGCCTATTTCGGATTTAGGATATATGCCAAAGGGAAATCTTATCGATATGAAAATCTTGAAGAGCAGATTAGGTCTGCTTTGAATCGAATAGATCTCGTTACGGATGAAATGAAAGGTATGCAAGGAGAATATCCTTTAGGACAATGGGACTGGCTGAAGGATGCAGAAACTGCATTATCTTATAAAAATAAGATTCTTACGGGATGGAAAGAGTATAATAATGTCAAATTTACGCAATAGATTTAAATAATGAGGTGTGTTGTGAATTTCTTTGTGACTGTTTGTCTGTTTATGTCTATAGTACAATTAGCAAGTGCACAAAAAAACTATTTTAAAGATTTACCAGAAAATTGTTCTCCTGAGAAAGTTGGAGCTATCCTTAGCCGGAATTTTATTCCATCTAAACACATGTGGTACGGAAAAGGGAAATGGATCCATTATGCAGAAGTTTGTACGTGGTATGGAGCGCTGAGATATGCGGAAATTACCGGTGATAAACAATTAGCTGGACAATTAAAGGATCGTTTTGACTTACTTGTTACAATGGAAAAATCTCATTTGCCTATAATGGATCATGTAGACTTGAATGTGTTTGGTTGTATCCCGTTAGAATTGTATAAGATAACGAAGGATAAGAAATATTTGGAAATGGGTTTATCCTATGCTGATACACAATGGACTTTGCCGGCTAATGCAACCCCAGAGGAAAAAGCCTGGGCGGATAAAGGACTATCTTGGCAAACTCGTCTTTGGATTGATGATATGTTTATGATTACAATTCTTCAGGCCCAAGCATATCATACAACAGGGAAACGTGAATATATGGATCGTGCAGTGAAAGAAATGGTTGTCTATTTGGATGAATTACAGCGTCCCAACGGATTGTTCTATCATGCTCCTGATGTTCCGTATTTCTGGGCAAGAGGGAATGGGTGGATGGCTGTAGGCATGGCAGAATTATTATTGTCTACTCCGGAAGATAATCCGAATCATGCTCGTATTTTAGAGGGATACCGCCTGATGATGAAAAGTTTAAAAGATTATCAGGATAAAAGTGGTATGTGGAATCAGTTGATTGATAAGGCTGATTGTTGGCCTGAAACATCTGGTTCTGCTATGTTTACCTATGCAATGATTATGGGAGTGAAGAAGGGATGGTTAGATGCTGAAGAGTATGGACCTATAGCTAGAAAAGCATGGATTGCTTTAGTCCCTTATATTAATAAGGACGGAGATGTGGAAGAAGTTTGTGTCGGTACTGGAAAGAAGAATGATCTTCAGTATTATTATGACCGTCCTCGGATTATTGGCGACTATCATGGACAGGCTCCGATGCTGTGGTGTACTTATGCATTGTTGTGTAAATAATGATTGTCGGAAAATTATTACAATAGTGATATCTGGACAATATTAGTGATATCTTCCCAATAATTTCCGTACTTTTGTATTCCATTTTAATGCAAAAGTATGAATTATACAATAAAGTCTCCTGATTCACTGAAAGCTTCCGTTAAGCTGCCCGCATCCAAGAGTATCTGTAATCGTGCGTTGATACTTAATGCGTTGAGCTATAGCCCGTATGAGATTCGGAATTTGTCGGATTGCGATGATACGGAGGTGATGGTGAAGGCGTTGAATTCGAATGACCGTGACTTTGATATAAAAGCCGCGGGAACTGCGATGCGGTTCCTGACGGCTTTTTTGTCTAAAGTGGTGGGTGAGTGGACGATTACCGGAACGGAGCGGATGAAGAACCGGCCGATCAAGATACTGGTGGATGCGCTGAATGCGCTGGGAGCACGGGTGGAATATATGGAGAAGGAGGGATATCCTCCTCTCCGTATTTTCGGAAGTGCGTTGCAGGGAGGCGAGATTTCGCTTGCCGGTGGGGTCAGTTCACAGTATATTTCGGCGTTGCTGATGATTGCCCCCCTGATGGAGAACGGGCTGACCTTGCATCTTGAAGGGGTTGTCATTTCGAAACCCTATATCAACCTGACATTGCAGCTGATGGAACAATATGGGGTAAAGGCGGAATGGAACGGGCAGACCATTAAGGTAAGACCGCAGGATTATCATCCGATACCCTTTACCGTTGAATCCGACTGGAGTGCTGCTTCCTACTGGTATTCCATGATGGCGTTGTCTAAAAATGCTGAGATCGAATTGCTGGGGCTGTTTAAGAACAGTTTGCAGGGAGATGCCGCGGGAGCCAAATTGTTTGCACAGCTTGGTGTGGGTACGACTTACACGGACCGGGGCGTTGTTTTGAAGCACAACGGGAATAGGACCAAAAAACTGAATTATAACTTCGTAAACGAGCCGGACCTGGCTCAAACCTTTGTCGTGACCTGTGTGTTATTGAATATCCCTTTCCGTTTTACCGGTCTGCAAAGTCTGAAGATAAAGGAAACCGACCGCATCGAAGCGCTTAAGACGGAGCTTCGCAAGTTAGGGTATCTTCTGGCAGATCGAGGTGACAGTATCTTGGAATGGAACGGCGAACGTTGTGAACCGCAAGCGCATCCTGTGATCGCGACCTACGAAGATCACCGTATGGCGATGGCATTTGCACCTGCCGCCCTCGTGTTGCCGGAAGGGATCGAGATAGCTGACCCGCAGGTGGTCAGCAAAAGTTATCCGCACTATTGGGGAGACTTGAGAACCGCAGGCTTTATTATAATTGACAATGAACAATAGGCAATTGACAATTAGTTGTCGGTGTCTGGAAGTCCATTGTCAATTGCTCATTGTTAATTGTCAATTATTATGTGGTATATTGTTATAGGTATTATCGTATTGGGTGTTGTTGCTGCCATTGCCGGTTATTTTCGGAACCGGAAATTGCAGAAGATGCTGGAACGTGGGGAGATTTCTGAAATCCCCGAGGCACAGGAACTTGTCACTGACGAATGTTGCGGACAGCATGAAACCTGTGAACGCGACAGTCTGTTGGCGGCAGTCAGCAAAAAAATCGAGTATTATGACGATGAAGAACTGGACCGTTTTCGGGGAGTCGAGGCCGATGCATACGATGAAGATGCTGTGAACGAGTTCCGTGATGTGCTTTATACGTTGCAGGAGATCGAAGTGGCCGGCTGGTTGCGTAGTCTGCAACTTCGTGCTATTAATTTACCGGATGAGCTGAAGGACGAAGCGTTCCTGATTGTCGGGGAGCGGCGCATACATTAAGTTTCATAACCATGAAACAAAAGTTCCCCTTGCATGGAACAACAGTTTCATAGGCATGGAACAGGAGTTCCCCTATAATGAAACAGAAGTTTCCTGCCGGGAAACCATAAAAAAGGATATAGGAGAATAGAAAATGGATTTACTTCAATATGGTTTTTTCCAGCATGCCCTTTTGGGCAGCCTGCTGACCGCGATCGCTTGTGGTATCGTCGGGACATATATCGTGTCGCGGCGGCTTGTCTTTATCAGCGGAGGTATCACTCATGCTTCTTTCGGTGGATTGGGGTTGGGGTTCTATCTTGGGATGAATCCGATCTTGATGGCAATGTTGTTTTCCGTGCTCTCCGCATTCGGGGTGGAGTGGGCGAGCAAGACACAGAATGTGCGTGAAGATTCTGCTATTGCCGGGATATGGTCGTTAGGAATGGCATTGGGCGTTATCTTTATTTTCCTGACACCCGGATATGCACCGAATCTATCCGCCTACCTTTTTGGAAATATTCTGACTGTTTCGACGGGAGATATTATCTGGATAGCCGCTTTGGCGTTGTTGCTGGTTATCCTTTTCTCGCTTTTCCTGCGGGAGATCGTTTATGTGGCCTTCGATAGGGATTTTGCACTGACGCAAGGAGTGTCCGTCAAGTGCATAGAATATGTAATGATGTGCTGTATCGCCGTGACGATCGTCCTTTCGATCCGTCTGGTCGGGATCATGCTCCTGATGAGTTTGCTGACATTGCCTCAGATCACTGTAAACCTTTTTACATCAGACTTCAAGAAGATCATTTTCGGAAGTATTGCCATCGGTTTCTTGGGATGTGTGTTCGGGCTCGTCCTTTCTTATCTTCTGAATGTGCCTTCCGGGGCGTTTATTATTCTTGTCCTAGTCCTTTTCTTTTTGATAGTGAAAGCAATAAAAGCGGTTTTAAAGCGTTAAAAGGGGAAATGAAGAAAGGTTTCTACTATATAATCGCATTATTGATTGTCTCTTTGTTTTGGTCTTGCAGTACGAAAAAGAATACCAAGGCAAGTCGCTTCTATCACGCTTTTAATTCCCGCTATAATATCTATTTCAACGGAAAAACATCGTTTGACGAAGCGTTGCTTTCCATGCAGAACGGCTATAAGGAAAGCTATTCCGACATGATACTGATGTACCCGATCAGTGCGCAACCGAAAGACAAGACCGAAACCGGAGGTCCTTTCGACCGGGCGATCGAGAAAAGCAATAAAGCGATCAAGCTCCACTCCATCAAAGCAAAGCCGCCTAAGAAACCGGGATGGCGCAATGATCCCAAACAACGTGCCTGGCAGGAACAGGAAGAATACAATCCGTTCCTCAAAAAGTGCTGGTTGATGATGGGGCAGGCGCAGTTCTATAATGCTGATTTCTTGCAGGCATCTGCCACTTTCTCTTACATAGCCCGTCATTATGCCCATGATGAAGAAGTGGTGGCCGAAGCCCGTCTTTGGCAGGCCCGCTGCTATTCTGAGATGGAATGGTTCTATGAAGCGGAAGATATCTTAGGAAAACTGAATACGAACGGTATCCCTCGCAAGAACCTGAACCAGTATGCGGCGGTATATGCCGACTACCTGGTGAAGAATAAGCAATATGAAGAAGCGGTCCCTTATTTCAAGACAGCGATCAAGGCAGAGAAGAACCGGCGCCAGCGTACCCGGATGAAGTATTTGTTGGGACAGATTTATGCCGAACAGGATCAGAACGGGCTTGCCTACCAGATGTTCGGACAGGTGATCAAAGCTAATCCTCCTTATGAACTGGAGTTTGCCGCCCGTATCCGCCAGACCGAAGTATTTACTGGCGGCAATTATCAGAAAGTGATCAAGATGTTGCAGCGGATGGCGAAAAGCGATAAGAACAAGGACCTGCTCGATCAGGTCTATTATGCGTTGGGCAATGTCTATATGAGCCGTGAAGATACAGTCAATGCCATCAAAAACTACGAGCTGGGTGTGGAGAAAAGCACACAGAACGGTTTGGACAAGGCGATCTGCCAGATCAAACTGGGTGATCTTTATTTCCAGAAGCGCGACTATGTCAAGGCACAACCGAATTTCAGCGGTGCATTGTCCGGCATCCAGAAAGAATATAAAGACTATGAACGGGTATCCAAGCTGTCTGCTATCTTGGACGAGTTGGTCGTGCATGTGGAGGCGGTCCATTTGCAGGATAGTTTGCAAACTCTTGCCAAAATGCCGGAGTCGGAACGGCTTGCCGTGATCGACAAAATCATCGAGCAGGTGAAGAAAGAGGAGGAAGAAGCCAAGGCCTTGGCCGAGAAAGAAGCTTATCTGGCGGAACAGGAGGCAAAAGGGACTGGTATCGACCGTCCAGGAACAGAGACTGGCGGCATCACATTACCGACGACATCCGGAGGTTCCGGTTTCTATTTCTATAATCCGCAGGCAGTATCGCAGGGAAAAGCAGCTTTCCAACGTAAATGGGGACGGCGTGCGCTGGAAGATGACTGGCGTCGACGTAAGAAAGAAATGTCCACTTTCAATGAGAATATGGCAGACGAAACTGAGGATGCTTCCGAAGGAGAGGTGGGCGAACTGGCTACCGATTCGCTCGAGGCCGGACTGGAACCTGCTGCTTCCGATGACCCGAAAACACGTGAGTATTACATTCAGCAGCTTCCGTTGACACCCGAAGATATCCAGGCTTCCAATATTATCATAGAAGATGGTCTCTATAACATGGCTATGATTTATAAGGACAAACTCGAGGATATCCCGTTGGCAACCGAAGCCTTTGAGGAACTGGAACGCCGTTTCCCGAAGCATAGTCACCTTTTGGAAAGCTACTACCAGGTTTATCTGATGGCTCTTCGTTCCGGAAACCAAGCGCTCGCTGCTGCTTATAAGAATAAGTTGGTTACGACTTTCCCTGAATCGGATTATGCGGTTGCGATTGCCGATCCGAATTACGAATATAATATCCGGATGATGGACAAGGTGCAGGATTCAATCTACCAGGCGACCTATGCAAGTTACCTGGCGGAAGATACGGTCACCGTTCGTCGTAATTATCGCGATGTCAGTGCCAAGTATCCGTTGGCGGATCTGTTGCCTAAGTTCATGTTCCTCGAGGCGCTGACTTATGTGCAGGCTGGGGATGCTGAAGGTTTCAAAAATGCCTTGAAAGCATTGGTTGAGAAATATCCGACGGCTGATGTGACGGAACTGGCGGGTGAAATGCTGAAAGGTGTTCTGCGTGGGCGTATGATGGTTCAAGGTGGTATTAGGGGAATGAGTTGGAACTTGCGTTTCGGTGTGGGGGATGATGGTACGTTGTCGGCAGCCGACTCGGCACGTGTCTTTACGGCTGAATCTAACACGTCTTACCGGATGCTGTTAATGTTCCCGACCGGAACACTCGATCGTAACCAGTTGCTTTTTGCCGTTGCCGCCTATAACTTTGCCAATTTTATGGTGAAGGAGTTTGATTTGAGTTTTGAAGAAGCCGGTCCGATGAGCATGTTGACGATTCATGGCTTCTTCAATTTGGATGAAATCTTGCATTATTATAAGATGATCTACGGAGCGGATGGCTATGCAACTGCATTGGACAAAAATGTGGCTATTCTTCCGATCTCCGACGACAACTATGAAACCTTGATGCGGGGAAAGACGCTTGAGGAATATGTCGAATTCTTCCAGGAAAACTTCGGTGAAGACGCTTCTGAATTGGCCGCCCGCTGGAAAGCCCGCATGGCTGCCGAGAGGATCAAAGAGGAAGAGGTAAAAGCCGAAGAGGTTGAAGCACAGGATTCTGAAAATATTCCGGAAGAAACACTGAGCACGGAAATCCGGGAAGAAAAGCCGGAACCTGTTAAGAAGACCGTCCGCCCGAAAGAGCAACGCCAGCAGCAGGCTGTAGAAAAAGTTGTTGTATCGCCTGCCGTAAAAGATACGGTTCCGGTTGAACTTCTGTCGGTCGACACGACGACTGTCCGTAAAACAGAAACGTTCCTTCCGTCGGATGTAGATACCGTTTCAGTAAAGCCGGCTGCAAAAGATACGGTTGTTCCGGCATCACCTGACACCGTTCCCGCTGTTGTCACTCCTGTAGAGCAACCGAAGGAACTCACGTTGAAAGAGATCGAAGAACTCCGCAAGCGCGAAGCCGATGAAGTTGAAGCCCGTAAGGAAGAAGCTCGTAAAGCTTTTGAAGCTCAACAGAAAGCCGAAAAAGAATTGCAGGAAAAGAAGGCAAAAGAAAACGAGGAACTTCTGAAGAAGCAAAAGGCTGAAGAAGAAGCGTTGCTGAAAGCAAAAGCCGAACGAGAAAAACAGCTTGAACGCGACCGCAAGGCCAAGCTGAAACAGGTCGAAGCCGAACGTAAGGCGAAACTCAAAGCCCGTGAAGAACTGCGTAAGCAGAAAGAACGTGAGTATAAGGAACGCCTGAAGCAAAAGGAAAAAGAACGTAAGCAGAAGGAACGCGAATACAAAGAAAAGCTGAAGGCCAAAGAAAAAGCCCGCCGCGAAGCCCAAAAGGCCAAAGAGGCGGCTGCCAAAGTGAAAAGAAAGAGGTAAAAAAACAAGGGCCGTGTCAAATCTTTGCTGACGTGGCCCTTTATAATTAAGGAAAGTTTCTTTTAGAACTTGAAATATCCTTTCGCATTATTGTAACTGATATCTTCGACCATCTTACCGATGAACGGCAGTTCGGATGCAGGCAGTAGACCGTCTTCCACTTCGCGGCCCAGGATGTTACACAGGATGCGGCGGAAGTATTCATGACGCGGGTAGGATAGGAAACTGCGTGAATCCGTGAGCATTCCGACGAAGCGGCTCAGTAATCCTAAGTCGGACAATGCGTTCATCTGCTTTTCCATGCCGCGAATCTGATCCAGGAACCACCAGCCGGAGCCATACTGCATCTTGCCCGGAACCGTGCCGTCGTTAAAGCTGTAGATCGTTGTCATCAGCAGTTCGTTATCGCGCGGGTTCAGGTTGTAGAAGATAGACTTTGCCAGTACGCCTTCTTCGTCCAAACGGCTCAGGAAACGAGCCAGCGGAGCTGCGACTTCTGCATCTCCAATTGCATCGTAGCCTGTGTCGGGACCTAATTGCTTAAACATGCGGACGTTGTTGTTGCGGGTTGCACCATAGTGGAACTGTTGTACCCAGTCGCTTTTGGCATCCATAACCGCAAATTCGTACAACATGGCAGAACGGAATTTGTCGATTTCTTCGACTGTCAGTTCTTTCTTCATACGTGCTTTCAGGAATATGGCCTCGATTTCAGCATCCGTATAGGGTTCGGCATAGAATGTAAGTATTCCATGGTCGGACAGGCGGCAGCCTTGTGACGCGAAGAAGTCGTGACGTTTCTGCAAAGCGTCGATCAAGTTTTTGAAGTTGAGGATCGACATGTCGGCAGCTGCTTCCAACTTGGTCAGATATTCGTTATATGTATCGACATTCTCGATTGCCATAGCCTTGTCCGGTCGCCAGGCAGGAAGCACTTTGGTTTTCAGACTGCTTTGGCGGATCTGGGTATGATATTTCAAATCATCGATCGGATCGTCGGTCGTACATACGACTTCCACGTTCATACGTTCCATGATTGCCTGGGCACGGAACTCCGGTGTTTGCAATTTGGCTGTGCATTCGTCGTATATCTCGCGGGCGGTGGACGGATTCAGAACCTTGTCTATGCCGAAGATACGGCTCAGTTCAAGATGGGTCCAGTGATATAGAGGGTTGCGCATGGCATACTGCAGGGTTTCAGCCCATTTTTCAAATTTTTCATACGCCGGTTTATCTCCTGTGATGTATGTTTCAGGTACGCCGTTGGCACGCATCGCACGCCATTTATAATGGTCACCACCCAACCATATTTCCGTCAGGTCGGCAAACTGATAGTTGTCGGCTATCTGTTGCGGGATCAAGTGGCAGTGATAATCGATGATTGGCATTTTGGCTGCGTGTTCGTGATACAGTTTCTGAGCTGTCTCGGACTGGAGCAGGAAATTGGAATCGAGAAAGGATTTCATGATTTATGATTTTAGATTTATGATTTATAGATTTCTGAATTATGATTTATCATCGGCGCATAAATCATAATTCAGAAATCATTTAACGATATTTCTTGATAGTTGCCAGTGCATCGCGGCAAAGTGTGGATATTGCCTCCCAATTGCCGGCTGCAATCATTTCTTTCGGGAACAGCTTGGAACCCATGCCTACGCAAGTCACGCCAGCTTTAAACCAGGCCGACAGATTTTCTTCCGTCGGTTCTACGGCGCCTGTAGCCATGATCATAGACCAAGGCATCGGAGCTTTGATGTTCTTCACGAACGATGGTCCGCCTACGTTTCCGGCAGGGAAAATCTTACACAGGTCACAACCTACTTCTTGGGCGAAACCGATTTCCGAAACGGAACCGCATCCTGGTGTATATGGGACCAAGCGACGGTTACAAACCTTCGCGATTTCCGGGTTGAACAATGGGCCGACAACGAAGTTGGCACCCAATTGCAAGTATAGGGAAGCTGTTCCGGCATCCACGATAGATCCGACGCCTAATACTAGTTCGGGGCATTCTTTTGTAGCGAACTTGATCAGTTCGGCAAATACTTCATGAGCGAAGTCACCGCGATTGGTGAATTCGAATGCACGGACACCACCTTCGTAGCAAGCTTTGACAACCTGCTTTGCGATTTCTACATCTTTATTGTAGTAAACAGGTACCATTCCTGTGCTGACGATCGCATCGAGTACCTGCATTTTATTGAATCTTGCCATGATAAGATTTCTGAATTATGAATTATGATTGAATTGTCACTTATCTTGAAACTCGTCCGGAAGCATCGCCACTCATCAACTTTTCAACTTCTTCGACTGTCACTTGGTTGAAGTCGCCGTAGATCGTGTGTTTCAAGCAAGATGCAGCGACAGCGAAATCGAGTGCTTTCTGGTCGTCTGTCGTATAAGTCAGCAGACCGTAGATCAAACCTCCCATGAAAGAGTCTCCACCACCTACACGGTCAACGATATGAGTAATGTCGTAACGACGAGACTGGTACAGTTTGCCTTTGGCATAGAGAACGCCGCCCCACGTATTGTGGTTTGCATTGATAGCGCCGCGCAGTGTGATGATCACTTTCTTTGCACGCGGGAATTTAGCCATCAATTGTGTGCAAACGGATTCGAATTCGGCAGCGTTTACTTCGCCGTTTGTGGCTGTTACGTCGAAACCTTCCGGTTTGATGCCGAATACCTTTTCCGCATCCTCTTCGTTACCAAGGATCACGTCACAACCTGCAACCAGTTCCGGCATCACTTCAGAGGCCGTTTTGCCATATTTCCACAGATTTTTGCGGTAATTAAGGTCGCATGATACGGGGATACCCATACGGTTTGCTACTTGGATAGCTTCGAGGCAAGCATCTGCCGCACCCTGTGAAATGGCCGGTGTAATGCCTGTCCAGTGGAACCAGGATGCATCTTTGAATACTTCTTCCCAGTTTACCATTCCCGGTTGGATTTCGGAGATAGCCGAGTGAGCGCGGTCATAGACGACTTTGCTGGCACGGGCTACCGCACCTGTTTCCAGAAAATAGATACCCAAACGGTCGCCGCCGTAAACGATGTGAGAAGTCCCTACACCGTATTTACGCAGGTCCATTACGCAAGCACGCGCAATGTCGTTTTTAGGTAAACGGGTTACAAACTCGGTTGCAATACCATAGTTTGCCAGTGATACGGCAACATTAGCTTCACCGCCACCAAAGGTAGCATTCAATTTATCACTTTGACAAAAACGGAGATAGTCTGGAGTGGCCAGTCTAAGCATGATTTCTCCAAAGGTTATTACTTTCTTATCCATATCGATGGTTTATAATGTGTTCAGACCACAAAAGTAGAAGTTTATTTTTAAATAAACATGGAGTGTGCGCGAAAACATAATTAATAACTGAAATTATTCCAGAAAACAGATGTATCATTTGTCCTCTTCTGCTCTTCAGCCATCTTTTCGCGAAGACGCTGGATTGTTTTTTCGTATTTCTTTTGTCCGCTGAGATCGTTTCTCTCCCAAGGATCGTTTTTCAGATTGAATAACTGGGTCGTGCGTTTCCCATTCACATGATATTCAATCAACTTCCAGGTTCCATCGGAAATGCCGCGTTGATTATCCATATAGCTGTAATATAGGTAGTCGCGGACAGGCTCTTTCCCATCCAAGGAAGAAAGTAGACTGATACCGTCTACCGATTGGGGTACAGGTAGTTGGAGCATGTCGCAAAGGGTTGGGAATACGTCTATCAAGTAACATAGGTCTGCGGTCTTTTTACCGGTATGCTGTGCGGCAGCTTTGATCATCAAAGGGACGCCGACGCTATGTTCGTATACATTCTGTTTCCCCATCAGGCCGTGTTGTCCGACTGCCAACCCGTTGTCTCCTGCAAATATGATGATTGTGTTTTCATATAACCCGTTATCTTTCAGAGTTTGGATAATGTTGCCTACGCGTTTGTCTACATGGGAGATCATGGCATAGTATTCCCTGATATGTTTTTTGATTTCATCCGGACGGCGGGGAATAGCAGCCAATATTTCGTCACGTATTTCTAATTCTCCGTTATCGAACGGGTGCTTTTCCATAAAATTGGGTGGAAGTTGTATTTGGCTCTGGTCGTAAAGCTGCATGTATTCATCCGGCATGCTCCGAGGGTCATGGGGAGACATATAGGCTACCGACAAGAAGAACGGCTGGTTTTTATCTTTTTGTTGTTGAATATATTCGACGGCTTCATGGGTGAAAATATCTACGGAATGCTTTCCTGAATACATATATTCTCCTATATCATATTCTACCTTGTTCGATTTTGCCTGGTTATGGATGACCGGACGACGTTTTCCGTAATTCATATCTGCATGGTAATCGTACAAGGGAACATTCCAGTGATCCCACATGCCTCCGAAAAAGATGGCTTTCCCTTCTTTAAAGCAACGGTTCAGGGCTTCATAGCTACTGTGCCATTTACCGGTATGGAATGTATTATAGCCGGCTTTCTGAAGGGTTTCACCTATCATCGTGTGCGAATTCGGGATTGTTGCTCCCTGTTTTTCGAGGTTATAAAGATATTTTCCGGTCATTAGCATGGCCCGACTTGGCATACTGACGGCTCCGGATGTACCACCCATGATGTGGGCGTTGGTGAAGACTGTACTTTCTCCTGCCAATTTATCCAGGTTGGGCGTTTGGACTTGTTCTTTTCCTAAAAAGTTCATTCCTGAAGCTCGCATGTCGTCGGCAAGAATCAGAATGATATTGGGCTTTTTATCTGCTGCCAGTGAACTGACAACAGATAAAAAGGAAACTCCGATCAATGATAATGCTTGTTTCATTTCTTCGTGTTTATTGTGTGATTAGATATGTTCCATCTTTTTGCGTTTCGAATGTCGCTTGGAAATATTCTTTACCGTTTGACCGGACCGGGGTGGATGTAGCTATGGTTCTACCGTTCGATTTGACCGTGAATGCTTGTCTGGCACGAAGTGTACAGCTTTTCCCTGACAGCGAATGGATATTGGCTTCTGTCAATTTTCCATTCTTCCAGTTCATCGTAATCTCGAAGTTGCCCCGTGCCTTCAGGCCAGAAACAGAGCCCTCTGCCCATACATCGGGCAAAGCAGGCAACAGATGGATGTATCCGGCATGGCTTTGCAATAACATTTCAACGACACCTGCCGTATAGCCGAAATTTCCATCGATTTGGAAAGGAGGGTGTGCACACAGTAAGTTTCGGAAGAGCCCTCCTCCTCTATGTGCACTGTTTCCGAATCCGACAGGATTGAACAGGTTGGCGATGATCTTGTAGGCGTGGTTGCCGTCTAACAAGCGTGCCCAGCAGTTTATTTTCCAGCCCATCGACCAGCCGGAAGCCAAGTCGCCCCGCAGTTCGAGTGTTTTGCGGACTGCATTGAACAGTTCCGGTGTTTTGTCCGGTGTGATCTGGTCGCTCGGATGGAAACCGTACAAGTGGGAGAAATGGCGGTGTTGAGGTTCCCATTCCTTGAAGTCATATATCCATTCCTGTAATTGTCCACGCTTTCCGATTTGATAGGGTAACAGGCGTGCTAATTTATCTTTCAATTCATTGCGAAACGATTCATCCAGATTGAACATTTCCGAAGCGGCGATCGTGCGGGTAAAAGTTTCCCGGATAATGGCCATGTCCATGGTCGGTCCCATACTCATGGCTGCCGTTTGTCCGTCTTCCGTGATGAAGCGGTTTTCCGGAGAGACGCCTACCGGAGTCACCAAATGACCGTTGCCATCGTCTATCAGCCAGTCGGCAAAGAACTCGGCGGCCCCTTTCATCAACGGATAGGCCTCGTTTTTCAGGAATGTTTCATCCTGTGTGAACTGGTAGTGTTCCCATAAGTGGCTACACAACCACCCTTGCACCATCGGCCAGAAAGAAGCTGTCGGCACGTTGTCGTTCGGCAAGGACTCTCGCCAGATGGATGTGTTATGATGGGCCACCCAACCACGGCGGTTATACATATTCCGGGCTGTTTCGGCACCGGAGACAGACAGTTCCCGGATCATTCGGAAAAGAGGTTCCTGGCATTCCGACAGATTGGTGAGTTCGGCCGGCCAGTAGTTCATTTCTGTATTGATATTGATCGTATAGCCGCAGTTCCAGGCTGGAATTGTGTCTTTGTTCCAGATTCCTTGCAAGTTCAAAGGTTGTCCGCCTGGACGTGATCCGCTGATCATCAGGTAACGTCCGAATTGGAACAGGAGAGCTGCCAAGTCGGGATCGGCGTTTCCGGCAAACTGTTCGAGACGTTTGTCGGTCGGCATCGCCTTTTGTTCGGGAGAGGAAAACAGTTCGAAATCGACTCGGTCGAAAAGGGAACGGTAATCTTCCGTATGGCGTTGTTTCAGTGTCTGATAGTCATAGGAAAGGGCTTTTTCCAGAATGCTGGCTGCTTTGGCCGAAGGATCGATACCATCCCGGCTCGGACTTTTGTCGAAACCGTTGAAACTTGTTGCCATACTGAGTATGAAATAGACTTCGTCCGTGTTGTATATATGGATACCGGCGTCGGTAATCTCACATTTCCCGTCTTTAGGGAAGACCGGTTTCAACTGGGCTTCGAAAAACATACCTTTCCCGCCGATCTCGTCGCCGTAAAGCATCCGTTTGTCGAACTTGCGTTTGCCGTTCGCATCGTAGAGTTCAGGGTGTTTGTATTGGTCGCCCCATTGTTCGATTTGCTCGAATGTACGCCGTTCCACATAGCCGGGAGCCTGTCCGTGCAGGATCAGACGGTCGTCAGTCCCTTTTTGCAGGGCTGTCGGATGAGGTGATGTGAAATCGAGCGAGATGTCGATGCCATTCGGTGTATCGCTTTTCAGATGCATGACGATCACATTGTCCGGATGGGAAGCGAATACTTCCCGTTCGTATTTCACTCCGTTTTGTTTATAGACTGTTGTGGCAACCGCATCCGAGATGTTTAATGCCCGTTTGTATCCGGCAGCATCTCCCGGCTTGTTGTTTTGGATATGCAGGTCTCCGAACGGTTGGTAATATTGGTGCAGGCGTCCCAGCCAGTTCTTGCAAACCAGGTCGGAAGCTGTCTTGTATTTTCCGGCTTTCATCAGCCCGACAACTTTGTCGAACATCTCCGGTGTTATTTTCACATCTTTGAAAACGACTGACGGTTCCCCGCTGTATAACGTGTTTTCATTCAGTTGAAGTTGTTCTTTCTCAACTCCTCCGAAAACCATTGCTCCCGCACGGCCGTTCCCGATGGGGAGTGCCTCGTCCCAGTTTTGGGCAGGCTTGTCGTACCACAAGGTGAGTGGTGCTTTTGAGGGTGTTCCCGTGCACGCGGCCAGCAACAAGAATGAGATCAGATAAGAAATAGTGCGCATATACATGGTATTTTTAAGATTATACAAAAAAGTGTCCAGATGCAAAGATATGCAATTCATCTGGACACTTTAAAGATTTAAAATGAATTAATATCCCGGATTTTGTTCGATCGTGGCATATACATTCCGTTCGATTTCCGAGTAGGGGATTGGCCAGAGATTATGATAATCCTCTATACTCATGCCTGTTCTGGGGTTATATCTTCGGTTCCTGTCGGCAAGTTTACCCATACGACATAAAGTCAGCATGCGGAGTTCTTCGCAATACAACTCGCGTAGGCGTTCGTCCAGGATATAGTCGATGTTTACTTCTGCCGGTTGTGCCGGATCGGCATTTGCACGACTACGAACCGTATTGACATCGGCTGCCGCTTTTGCCTGGTCACCCTTGTTGACATACGCTTCCGCTCTCAGTAGGTAGGTTTCGGCAAGGCGGAACAAGTAAACGTCTTTATAGGAGCCGTTCGCACTGTTGATTACCAGATGTTCGCCGAAAGGAGTCATCAAAGGATTACCGTTTGCGTCTTTCTGGTAGAATTCTTCGGGGAAGTTGTTAACACGAGAAATCTTTGTCATCAGCGGATACCACTGGCGGATCGAGTCAAGCTGTTTGTAATAACCGTCTTTTACCAGCCATTGCCCGAAAGCCGGAGATTCCGGATTATCGATACGCACGTCGCGGATGATGTTGTATTCCGAGTTCCGGATGTCGTTTTCCGAACCTTTGGACCAAATATCATTGAAGAAATGGCTGGTCGGCTGGATCCAGCCGATACCACGTCCACATTTGCCATCCGTCACTCCTAAGAACGCTGTTGTATTGACTTCCTCACCTGCCTCATTTTTAGCCGTTATTTTGATATTCTGGTAGTAAGGGATAAAGCTGAATGACGCATTGTAGTCCGTGTTGGAACCCGGATTTAGGTAATCATATTGCAGCACCCATAAACTTTCTTTGTTACCGCTACCCCTGTTTTGGTTGTTCAGCCGGAACAGATCCCAATAGACATCGCCGGCTTCGTTCTGACGTGAACCGAAGCGGTTGGTCATAAGTGCCATTTCCGGATGGTCGATTACGGCACTTGCCGCTTGTATCGCTTCGTCATATAAGCCTAAACAGATGTTGACTTCTGCCAACAGGTGTTGTGCGACCTGCTTACTTAGCTTTCCGTCTTTTACCGATTCGATATTAGGAAGCAAAGAAACAGCTTCTTCCAGATCTTGTTTGATTTGCTTATAGACTTCTTCCCGGCTTGCCCGTACATAGTCGCGGCGAGGAGTCGTGATTTCTTCCAGAATCAAAGGGACGCCCCCGAATAGATTGGCTAGCATACGGTAAGCATACCCTCTGAACACCAAAGCTTCTCCTCTGATTACCTTTTTATCTTCGTCATTTACCTGGCTGGCATTTGTTAAACGGTTTAAAATAACGTTGGCATTGGATATGACCGTGTAGGATTCTTTCCAAACCTCTTTAGGTACGGCAAAAGTCGGTACCATCACATTTTTATAATCATTCAACTTTGCCGGCTTATGGTAATCGGTTCCGTTGAAAGCAAAATCGGTTGCATAATAGAAAGCGAAGCGGGTGTCCATTGTCATCTCGCAGACCTGATATCTTACGCGGTTATACAGGTAGTTTAATGATGATTGGAAATGAGCGCTTGTCTCCATGGAATTCTCCGGCGAATAAAAATCCAGAGGTTCTTCTTTCAGAAAGTCGTGCTCGTCGCATGAAGAAAAGGAGGCGAATGCCGCTAAAAGCATAATACCGTATTTGATTGATTTCATATTCATATATAATTAAAATTCAAGATTAAGACCAATAGAATAGCTTCTCATAACCGGATACTTGCTCGTGTTCAGACCGGTTCCTGTTTCAGGATCCCAACCATCCCAGTCGGTGAAAGTAAGGAGGTTCTTTCCTGTTACATAGATCGGAAGAGCACACGTCTGAACTCCAGTCACATAAGGGGAAAACGTGTATCCGAGCGCTTGAGTATAATAGCCTAACTGGCGGTAACGTGCGTTCGGGTTTTCCGGTGTCCAGTAATCGAAGTTGAACAGGTTGTTCTGGTAGATATTATCCGGATTGGCAAGGTCTTTGCCCGGCTGTCCGTAATAATAATTCTTTCCCCCTTGTACGGAATTGATCATGAATTTGAATTCCCAATTTTTGTAGCGGAATGAGTTCTGGATGCTGAAGCGATAAGCAGGATCGGAATAGCCTATTATCTTCCGGTCTTTATCGGCAGTATATTTACCATCGTTGTTAACATCTTCCACTTTATAAGTCCCATATTCGAATCCGTCGGGAATCAGGCCATTCTGTTTGTCTGCAATCTGCCACATGCCGATGATGTTGTAATCATAACAAACTCCATACGGATGGTTGATAAATATCTTATCGGAGATCAGGTCGTCTTCCCGTCCGTCACCGTCGGCATCGATTCCCAGAATACTTTTAACCTTGTTGCGGTTACGGGAGAAGTTGAATGTGACATCCCAGGAGAAATCTTTTGTTTCTATAGGGATTCCTGTTACGGTCATTTCAAAACCTTTGTTGCTCATTTTACCGATATTGGACGGGATTTTGTCCAGACCGTTCATTTGCGGAATATTGATATTGAATAACAAGTTGTTCGTTTGCGATGTGTAATATTCAACAGTACCGAAAATACGACTGTTTAAAGCACTGAAATCGGCGGCGATATTGAACGTATTGGTCGTTTCCCATTTCAAATCGGCGTTGGCCAACGATTTGATCCATTGCATTTGTTCGGCGCTTACGCCATCTCCAAACAGGTACCCGGCATTGACAGTCGAGTCGTCCACTTTAACGGAGCCAACTCCGGCTCCCATCTGTGCCATTGTCTGATACCGTCCTACCGTACGGTTACCGTTTTGGCCATAAGAGAGGCGCAGTTTCAGGTTCTCCATCCAGTCCACATTATTTTTGAAGAAGTCTTCTTCGCTGATACGCCATGCCAAAGCAGCGGAGGGAAATACACCGAACTTGTGGTTTTTCCCGAATCCGGAGAACCCATCGCGGCGGACTGTTCCGGTGACGATATATTTGTCGTTGAACGTATAGATGGCACGCAGCATGGTGTACAGGCTGGATTCTGTCCATGCGCCTGATTTAGCTGTTTGCAAGTCTGCCTGCCCTGCGTCCAGTTTGTTGTAGCCCAGAATATCATTAGAGAAGTTGGTTGCTCCTGCCTTTGTCATTTCGTACTGTCTTTTTTCCACTCCATATACGAAAGTGGCATTGATTGCATGCTTTCCGAACTTGTTTTTATACGACAGGATGTTGTCGACTGTCCAGTTATACTCGCTGTTGTTCTCTTTTGAACCGGAACCTGTAAAGTTCGCTCCCCATTTGTTGAAGTTGTAAATCTTGTTTTCGATCAGGTTCTGCGAGAAGTTCATACGGTAATTCAATCCTTTCAGAAATGGGAAATCAATGTCTGCATAGAAGTTTCCGAACAGATTGTAACGCTTGTTGGTGTCATCCTGTTGGATAGTCAGTAACGGATTCAGGGAGTTTTTATACGGTTCGCGAATATAGTCGCCGTTTTCATCGGTTGCCGCAACAATAGGAGGAAGTCCTACAACAGTAGACAGATCGGGTGATTCACCTGAATAATCGCTGACAGTGAAGAATGATTGTACACCTACTTTCAGGAAGCTCGTGATTTTGGTATCCATGTTGATACGGATGTTGTAGCGTTTATATGTATCGTTGATTACCAGGTTCTTCTGATCTGTATAACCCATAGAGAAGAAGTAGCTGCTCAATTCGTTTTTCCCTCTTACACTCAGATTGTGATTTTGGATATAAGGGGTTTTGTTTGTCAGCATATTCCACCAGTCGGTTTCCGTCCCGTTTTCATATCCGTCCAGTGCGTTGCGGTCCATCAAATGCGAAGTCGGGTCCCAATTCGGATTCGGTTGGAGCATATCGTCTCCAATACGGCTTTCTTCGAGGAAGCGGTCTGCGATCTTGCGAAGGAACCCGTCGCGTCCTTCGGGATACATATCTTTGTTGGTCGGTTGCTGGTAAGAGAACGAACCGCTGTATTCGATTGTCGGTTTACTCATCACCTTACCCGTTTTGGAAGTGATCAGGATCACACCGTTGCTGGCTTCCGATCCATAGATGGCGGCGGCGCTTGCATCTTTCAGGATATCGATGGATTCGACATCGTTCATATTGATATCGACCATGTTCCCACGGAAAATGATGCCGTCCAGAACGATCAACGGACTGTTACCGCCACTGATGGACGTACGGCCGCGAATAGACATATCCGGATCTTTACCGGCTTCAGATACCGAGCTTACGTTCAGTCCGGGAACCGTCCCCTGTAATGCCGAACCCAAGCTGATATTCGGTGATTCCTGCAAAGTTCCCAGATCGGCACGGACAACAGACCCGGCCAGGTCGCTTTTCTTGGCCGTCCCATAACCGACGACGACGACTTCGTCCAGCTTCTGTGCGTCTTCCGCCAACTGCACGTTGATGTTCTTCTGGCTATCGACTGTAATCTCTTTGGTCACGTATCCGATATAGGAAAACTGGATCACCGCTCCCTGGGGAACCGAGAGGGTATAATTGCCGTCCATATCTGTGATGATCCCGTTGGTTGTGCCTTTTTCTACCACGTTAGCACCGGCAATAGGGCCTAAATTGTCACTTACCGTACCGGAAATCGTCACTTGCTTCTGTTGCTGTTGAACCGTTTGGGCAGAGATGATGATGTGATTGTTCCGGATGACGAATGTGCATCCGCTCCCTTTCAGGATCAGTGCGAGTGTTTCATTCAAAGATTTATTGTTAACAGAGGCATTGACCTGTTTATTCAGATTAATGACCGACTCATCATAGTCGACCGACATACCTGTTTGTTTCTCTATTTCGGAGAAAGCATCTTTGATTGTGATGTTGTGGGATGGCAGTGTGATCGACTGGCTACTGGCAACTGTCTGTTGCACAAAAAAGAAAAGAAAAAACATTAACGAAACGCGGAATAAACTAATTAGCTTATTCTGTTGTGTTTTCAGGTTTAATTCCATATTTTTGTAAAATTAGATATTTAAGTAAATACTATGCATGATTTTTATCCTGCCGGATAATTAGAATGAATGGTGTTGTTCGATTTCAAGCCGGGGAGATCTGATTGGCGTCATCTTCCCGGTTCTTTTTTTCATATTAGTATCTCCTCTTTTTTAGTTTATGTACACTTTGTCCTCTTTTATTTTGTAGTTCAGTCCTTTTATCATCTCTTTCATGACTTCCAGTACCTGTTTCAGGCCCTCGTCAGGATTAAACTTCATTGTAAAGCTTCTGCCGGCGAACCGTTCCGTCTCGTAATTGATCGTTACATCGAATTTACGTTCGATAGTCTTTACGATCTGGTCGAACGAGGCCGTCTGGAATATCAGATACCCGTCGGTCCATTGCATCACGCGTCCGGCGTCGACAGTATTGAGTGCCAGTGTTTCCAGGCGGTGATTGTAGATGATTTGTTCGTCTGGCGATAAAATCAGGCTTGTGTCTTGCTTCAAACAGGGATAGACTTGGATTTTCCCTTCTTCCAACGTGGCAATCGTAACATCCTGGTCTGAATAAGCGTTTAGATTGAATACGGTGCCGAGTGCTTTGACCGTCATATGGGCGGTTTTGACCAAAAAGGGTTTTGCCGGATCTTTGGCGACTTGGAAGCGGGCTTCCCCGTTGAGGAACAGGAGACGTCTTTTTCCCCTGAAATGTTTGTCATAGACCAGTAAAGAACCGGAGTTCAACCAAACTTTCGTCCCATCGGGCAGTTTTACTTGTTTCTGTTCTCCATTTGCGACGAAACATTCTTTCAATTGAGCTTCTTCCACAACCGGATTTACTTTTGTCAGATAATAATAGGTACCGAAAGCACCAAGCAACGGCAAAAGTAGTATGGCGGCAATTCTCTTGATATATAAGCCAATTGGCTTGTGAAGCATCCGATCGGATGCTTCGATCCGCTTATGTAGTCGGGATAATTCCTGGAAAGTGGATTCGTTTGCCACGGCAGATTTCTCTTCCCATAAAGTAACCATCGCCTTTTCTTTCTCTTCCTGAAAATTCCGGTCAAGCAGCCAGGCATGGAACTTCTTCTGTATTTCCGGGGACAGGTCGTTCTCGAAAAATTTCTCTATTAATATATGTATGTTTCTTTTGCCCATTTTTCGTCTTTATATTATAGCTAACGGATGAGTGGGGAAGCACACACAGCCGGAAGTGCATTTTTTTCAGAAAAAAAGCAGCAAAGTGGAATATGCGATCTTCCGCAATTCGGCAAGGGCTTGTGTCATGTGGTTTTCTACTGTCCGTTTGCTGATATTCAGCCGTTGGGCGATTTCTTCATTGCTCAGGCCATCTTTCCGGCTCATAATAAAGATGTTCCGGCGTTGAGGCGGCATCTTCTCGACAGCAATGTCAATGAGCAGCGATAGCTCCCTGGCGTAGAGTTCTTCTTCTATCAGATCGTCGTAGGTCGATCTTCTTTGCTCTTTTTGCTGGTAGTTTTCTTCGATCAGGCTGTGTTCGTAATAATCATAGATCATGTTGCGGGCCATGCGGAAGAGATAGGCCTTAAAAGAATCTACTTTTGAGATCGTTTCCCGGTTGGTCCAGATTTTATAGAAGATATCTTGGGTCATGTCGCTCGCTTCATCCCGGTTCTTTATGAAACCTGTTAAGAAGTGCTTTAGTCTTGGACTGTATTGGATGTAAAGCATATCGAAGGCTTTATGATCCCCCTTTCCAAGTTCTTCCAGATATTTTGACTCAAGGTTGATATCCATTTTTGTTTTCTATTGTACGCTCTATCCCTTTATAAATATGAAAAACGAAAGATATGGAAAATAATCTGAAGAGGCAATTTTTTTCAGCAAGAAATATCGAATTGAACAACAGGCTTCATCGAATGAAAGACCGGATAAACGATAATTTGAAGCAAGTGCCTGATAACTCGATGCAAGGAAAAAATGGTTCGTGCAGAATAATAATCCAAAAGTGTCAAATATTTTGACGCTCGCTTGCAAGGTAACGGGGAAGCGGATAACTTTACCGGAAAAAGATCTTATGCAAGCCGGAACTATCCTGATCGTTGATGATAACAAAAGCGTACTGACCTCTCTCGAATTGCTTCTGGAAGATGAGTTCGAAGGGGTGGAGACTGCCTCGAACCCGAACAGTATCCTTTCGGTCCTGGACAGTCGGCCGATTGATCTTGTCCTGTTGGATATGAATTTCTCTGCCGGAGTCAATACCGGTAATGAAGGGCTTTTCTGGCTCCGTCGCATACGGGAGATCGCACCGGAACTTCCTGTTATCATGCTGACTGCCTACGGGGATGTCGAGTTGGCAGTTAGGGCGTTGAAGGGTGGGGCTGCCGATTTTGTATTGAAGCCCTGGGACAACGATAACCTGATCGGGAAGATACGTGCCGCCCTGCACGAACGGAAATCCAGTCAGCTGGTGCATCCAGTGGAGAGGCCGAGTGAGCCGGCTATGATTATCGGGCATTCTCCCGTGATGATGAAACTGATCAAAGTGGTGACAAAAGTAGCTAAGACAGACGCCAATGTCCTGATCACCGGAGAGAACGGTACAGGTAAGGAGATGCTAGCACGTGAGATACACCGCCTTTCGCTCCGCAGCGGCCGAGAGATGGTCAACGTGGATATGGGAGCCGTCAGCGAGTCGCTGTTCGAAAGCGAGTTGTTCGGGCATGAACGAGGCGCTTTTACGGATGCGCGCGAGAGCCGTCCGGGGAAGTTCGAGGCGGCACACGGGAGCACACTGTTTCTCGACGAGATCGGAAACCTGCCGTTAGGATTGCAAGCCAAGCTCTTGGCTGCCTTGCAGAATCGCGAGGTCACCCGCCTTGGGAGCAATCGGAAGATTCCGGTCGACATACGCCTGATTGCCGCCACGAACCGCAACCTGCCGGAGATGGTGGCTCAGTCGCTTTTCCGTGAAGACCTGTTCTACCGCATTAATACGATACAGATCGAGATTCCGCCTCTTCGGAACCGGCGGGAAGATATCGCCCTGTTTGTCGATTATTTCCTGAAAAAATATACAGACCTTTACGGGCGGCCGGGGCTAATCCTGCATCCGCAGGCGTTGGAGAAGCTCGCGAACTATGACTGGCCCGGCAACATCCGGGAATTGCAGCATACGATCGAGAAGGCGGTGATCCTAGCGGAAAAGAATGTGATTCGTGCCTCCGACCTCTTTATCCGTCCGGGAAAGGCGCTCTCTTTTAGCGAAGTACCCAATTTAGAAGAGGTGGAGCGGCAGGCGATCTTGGCGGCTATCACCCAGAATGAAGGGAACCTGACGGCTGCGGCAGAGCAGTTGGGCGTGAGCCGGCAGACTTTGTATAATAAGATGAAGCGTTTCAACCTCTGATCCCCCGCCGATATGTTCAGTGCCCGTCTATACATACGCATTCTTTTGCAAGTGGTCGCCATCGTACTGGTGGCGAGCTTGGGCGTGGCCGGCATCGTTACGGGGCGGGCAGTCATACTGGGTTTCGTGGCCCTCTTTATCGCAGCGTGGCTGATCAGTCTCCTTGTCTATTATCTCAACGCTTCGAACCGGAGGATACAGCTTTTCCTGGATGCCATCGAGGACGACGAATCGATGCTCTATTTCCCCGAAGACATCGGAAGCCGGGAACAGCGTCGCCTGCATGCCGCCTTCAACCGCATACACATGTTGATGACCGAGAACAAACGGAAGGCGTTCGACCGCGAACTGCATCGCAAGGAATATGAATCGTGGGATAAGCTGATGCATGTCCTGACACACGAAATCATGAACTCCATCGCTCCGGTCGTCTCCCTCTCCGGCACGCTCCTTTCTTATTTCCGGACGAAAGACGCGCCGAAAAGCAGCGGGGAGATCACCGACGTCACCATCCGCAAGACGATACGGGGACTGGACACCATCAAAAGCCAGGGGCAAACCCTGATGCATTTCACCGAATCGTACCGGCAGTTCGCTTACCTGAAGCAGCCGGAGCCTAAGCCATTCCCGCTCACGTATCTGCTGCAAAACCTACAAACCTTGTACTTGCCGGATATGCAACGGCTGGACATCGGTTTCTCCCTCGTGCTGTTCCAGCCGGAGATAACGGTCCATGCAGACGAAAAGCTGCTGTCACAAGTCTTGATCAACCTGCTGAAGAACGCTATGCAGGCACTCGAAGGGCAGGCGGACGGAAAGATCCGCATGGAAGTCGGTGCGGAGAAGAATCAATTGCTTATCCGGGTGACGGACAATGGTCCCGGCGTCCCTTCCGATCTGATGGAAGATATCTTCGTCCCCTTCTTCACCACCAAGACTACGGGAAGCGGCATTGGGTTGAGCCTTTCCCGGCAGATCATACGGATGCATGGAGGAGAATTGTCGGTGGCTTCGCAACCTTACCGGGAAACCTGCTTCACGGTTTCTTTACCTGTAAAGCCTTAAGAATTACCGTCTCTTGATTTCTACCCGCGAAGTGAGCGGATAGCGCAAGCCTTTGGAGGACTTATAATAGACTTCGGCCGCACCGATCTTCAGCTTGGCGCGTATCTTGATCGGGATATGGTTCTCGTCGTCGCCGATCCAGATCTCGGCGGCTTCCTTGCTTTGGGTAAAGGCGTCGTCGTAGATGTCGATATAGAAATGGCGGGTTCTGTACTTCAACGTCTCACTTCGTTCAACGATCTGCTGCCCGGTATAGCGGAAACTGATGTTGATGCGTTCGCGTCCGATCGCCACTTGGAAAGGGAAGCTCTCACCGCTTTTCATCTTGTCCCAGTCCAGGGAACGCAGATACATCGTTGCTCCCAGCATGTCGAACATGTGTGGGTCTTCCGTCACGAGCATCGTGTCGATCTTCGTGCGGGTGGGCGTATAACGGTGGGAATGAGCGAGTATCTTCTTCCGGTCGTAGGAGAAACGGATGTCGTCTATCAGATAATAGTCATTCTCGTTTACCCGCTTCTCACTCCGTAGAAGCAGCATGTCGGGGGTAAAATGGCAATCGATCGTATCTCGCATCTTATAGACCTTCTCGATAATGCCGGAGGTACGGAAGATGAGCCGGTAGTGATAGGACGGCTCGCCCTCGTATTCCGCGTCGCGGATGGAAAGGGTGGCGTGGCCTGCACGGGGCATCAGAAGGCCCCATTTGAAGTATAACTCATACTGCACTTCCTCGCCGGGGCTGAACCTGTGGCGGACTGGGATTTCCTGCGCTTTCGCACACACGGCTGATAGCAATAGCAAAAATATCAGCCACAGGCGGACGATGTCAGAACGGCATTCCCATGTTGCCGCCGCTATTATTCCTTGACGATGATTGTTGACTTTCATCTTTGTAGTTTCTTTTCTTCTTGGTTGCTTCCTTCGGCTTATTCTTCGTTATCTCAAGAGGCTTTTGCTTGGCCAGCGGGGTGGAGTTGACATTCCATGTCTCTTCGACCTGCCAGTTCTGCATGATCTCGTACATTTTGGGAGAATAATAAACTTCTTCGGGCTGTCGCTTTTCGATATAATTACCGGTATCCCACACTCCGTTGCCGTTTGTGTCGATCACGATACGGGCATAATACTTATCGGGCTTCAAGTCCATGAAGAGTACTCCGCCGTCTTTTACTTTCGCTTTGCGGACAGGGGCGTCTCCACTACTGAGCAATTCGACGAAAGCGGTCGTGTCCACACCGTTGATATTGAGATAGAGATGGCCGTATTCGTCTTCTTTCTTGATTTTGAACTCACCGGTAAAGAAGTCGTTCCACTTCCCGTAAAGGCTGTGGATGGCGGCGGAGTCCACTTCGATGCGGTATTCTTCCCCATACTTCCACGGACGTCTGATAAAATAGTTCAGGCTGTTAGTCGAATCGGGGAAGAAGTCGAAATCTACCGTATTCCAAACGGTATCGATCTTTTGGTCGAGGAAGAACATCTCTTTGTTGATATCCAATACCGGTTCGTTGAAGGTTACGGATATCGTATCGAACAAGTCCATCGAACCGGGAGCGTCTACTTGCATGCCTAAGAACACGATCGGATCGGGTTCGTCTTTCTTTTTCTTCTTTTTCTTTTCTGCCGGACGGCGGCGCAATACCAGTTGGACCGTGTCGGTTTGCGGGCGCAGGATGTTCAGGGAGTCGCTCTTCGGATAGGAGACCTGCACCTGCAGAGTGTCCTGCTTCCAGACGGTCGAATCGGCAAGCCAGTAGTTAACGGCCGCGCCGCCTTCCGTCTGCTGCACAAAATACCAGGTACTGTCTTCCGGGGTGAAATTGATGGGGACAGGCACCGGTACGGTGTCCAGCTTCGTATTGAAACGCAGCGTAAAGTATTTCTCGTCCGGGCGTTCGGGCTTTACCATATACTGGCGTTCGAATTTCTCCTTGAACAGGCGGAGTTCGATGTTGTCCGGGAAGAAACGGGTGTAACCGACCGTCCGGATCGTATCGATCGTCAGGCTGTCTTTCCAGGTCGTATCCTGCCGGGTCGTCAGTTCGAAGGAAGGGACGATGACGGAATCCAAGAAAGCGATGTCTTCGCCGGGTTGGTCGAATTTATAGTCGCGGTTCACATCGTTTAAGGCAAAAATATGATAGGTTCCAGGAGTGATATTACGAATCGTGAACTGCCCTTTGTCATTCGTACGGGAAGTACGGACGAACGGGAGTTTCACGAATGCGGAATCTTCCAAATTGTTGTGCAGGCCGATCGTAATGCCTGGCATCGGTTCTAGATTCTCGGCATTCAGCAAGACTCCCGAAACTTCGAGTGTGTCGATGATGTCTCCGGTAGAGAAAGCGAAAGAGAAGTTTTCGAACACGTTTTTCTCATTATTGTCGGAGATGGAATTGGTGAAGTCGATCGTGTAGGTCGTGTTAGGTTTCAACGTGTCTTTCAATTCGATCACCGCCTTCTTTCCGGCAGAGCGGATAACCGGTAGTTCCATCTGGGGCGGAGTGATAATCACGTTCTCCGAAGGTTTCTCGATCTGGATCAGCTCGTCAAAGAGGATTTCTATCTTTTTACCTGTATAATTAATCTGATTTGGGACCGGTGTACTGCTTACGAATTTGGGAGGTGTTTCATCATAGGGTCCTCCGTTCGGACTACCGATATTGGCACACGAATAAATGACAGTCAACAGCAGCATTCCATACAACAAGCGGAATGAATTTCGTATATATTTAGTATCCATTTATGTCTATTTCAAATACATTCGACAAACACGTGCAAAAATAGGGAAAAATCCGGTGAAAATTAGTAGGGTATCCTGCCATTAATCAATCTTTGCATTTAAACGGACTTTTGTCCGATTGTCGTTTTCAACATCCTGAACCCGATCCTGCAATACAAACATTTCTTCTTTTCGCAATATTCGCGTTTTAATTGGATCAAAGCCTGGCTGTCGCCAGCGTGGCGGACGGTGATACCGGCGTTGTAGAAGGTGGTGACGATGGTGTTCTTTTCCGGAGGAATACTTTCTAAAAGGCGGGTAGCACGTTCGCAATATTCGGGACGTTTGTTATGTAGGCCGTAGGCAAAGAGCATCGGAACGACCGTGTTTATCAGTAGGATGTTCAGGGCGTTTTCGCCTATGGTCTTTTCCTTTCGGGGAGAAGCATACCGGAAATGATAATGTGTCTCCCAATAACCGGATGGAGGAATCCTGAAATACTTTTTGATCTCTCCGGTGCTCCTGGCTTCAAGAATGGCAGAAAACAGAGTGTCGTACCGTACCCAAAGTGCGGCTAACTGTGCCACTTTCAGATACGGAAAGTTGACAGGCCGTGTCCGTAGGTTCTTAAATACGAAATCTTCCATTGGTGACAGGCCGAACTTATGGCGTAAAAAATCGTATTCCCGTTGCAACAAGCGGTAGTAATGATCGTCGTTTTCCTCCTCTAACATTCCTGCCTGTCCGAAAAGCATTGCTTCTATCTGCGAATGGCTGTTCCGCTGTTTTTGAATGCAACGAAGCGGCAAGCTCTTTGCCAGCCTTTCAAAAGCATCATTATTCACACCAAAGCCGAAGTTTCGGGTTAAAGTAATATAAAAAACTTCATTCCAGTCTGTCTGATACGCATCCAAAAGGAGGAATATGTCATGTGTTTTCCGTTCCAGCCGCTCACTTAGCAAGGCTTCCATCCAACAGGCTATATGCAAAGGAGCGATCCCTGTTATGTGATCGAGGCACGGAAGAGCCGCCTCTCGGTAAAGCAGCCAGTCTATACTGCGGAGAATATTTTCCGGAACAGTCAGGAGCATTTGTGGAATCGGGTTTCCGTTCGTTCGAACTGGCTGGAAATCATTAAAGCCTGTAATGTGAAGGATTACACAGTCGTATGCCTTATCCGTATCATGATGATGGAGCAGCCAGTCGGAAGATTTATCATGAATTTCGACACTTCCTACCCATAGCGTTCCGTCTATTTTGATCTTCGCATTGAAAAAATCGGGACCTGCATCCGTATTCTGCATTCCGGGATCGATTACCTGGACGGGACGTCCCTCTGTTGTTATCAATGGTGTGGCCGTGTAAAGTTTGTATTTCCAAACATAATGTAATAAACGTTCCATCTTTTTTCAGAGTTAAGATTTATGTCCCAAATCTAAGCATTATTCTTTATATTTGCAGCATGTTATCAGTTGAAAGTTGAAAAATTAAAATTGAAAGTTAAATATATAAGTATGAAGATTGCACTTATCGGTTACGGAAAGATGGGAAAAACTATCGAGCAGATAGCACTTGGAAGAGGACACCAAATCGTGTCTATCGTAGATATCAATAACCCTGAAGAAATACACTCCGACAAATTCAAGAGTGCTGACGTCGCGATCGAGTTTACGACTCCGGCTACAGCATTCAACAATTATATGCAATGTTTTGCAGCAGGCATTCCGGTTGTTTCCGGTACGACAGGATGGCTTGACAAGATTGGGCAAGTCAAAGATATGTGCGAAAAAGAGGGTAAAACTTTTTTCTATGCCTCCAATTTCAGCATCGGTGTAAATATATTCTTCGCTATCAACAAATATCTGGCAAAGATTATGAATAATTTCTCCGCTTACGATATCAAAATGATGGAAACCCACCATATCCATAAATTGGATGCTCCTAGCGGAACAGCTATCACACTGGCGGAAGGAATCATTGAAAACGTGGACCGTAAAGACCGCTGGACTTTGGAAACGGCTGAGAAAACAACCGATATACCTATCCATGCCATTCGTGAAGGAGAAGTTCCGGGTATCCACGAAATCACATACGAGTCGGATGTCGACACGATTAGCATCAAGCACGATGCGAAGAGCCGTGCCGGATTTGCCTTGGGCGCTGTTATTGCCGCCGAATTTACTGCTGGAAAGAAAGGTTTCCTCGGAATGGATGATATGCTTAAATTTTAATTAATAACAGAAACAAATGAAGAAGTTTTCCAAGAAACAATGGATTAAATTCAGCATAGCAGCCGTTCTCTACCTGCTTTTCACGCTTTGGATGCAGAATGCCTGGTTGTTGTTGGGCCTGATTGTCCTTGTCGATATTTTTCTGACCGGGTATATCCCTTGGGGAGCCTGGAAACGTACCAAGAATCCGCAGGTACGCAATGTGTTGGAATGGGTGGATGATATCCTGTTTGCATTGGTTGCCGTCTATTTCATCAATATCTTTATTTTCCAGAATTACCAGATTCCCAGTTCCTCGCTGGAGAAGTCCTTGTTAGTGGGTGACTATCTGTTTGTGAGTAAGCTCAGCTATGGACCGCGCGTGCCGAATACGCCGGTCGCTTTCCCACTGGTACAAAACACATTACCCTTCTTCAACTGCAAGTCATATTTGGACTGGCCGGAATGGGACTACAAACGGGTGAAAGGCCTCGGTCATGTGAAACGGAATGATATTGTGGTGTTCAACTTCCCTGCCGGCGATACGGTTGCACTAAAAGTTCAGAATCCGGATTATTATCATTTGGTAGAACAATACGGACGGGAAGCCATCCTGTTGAATAAAGCGGATTTCGGTGATGTGATCTATCGCCCTGTTGATAAACGAGAGAATTATGTCAAACGGTGTATCGGTATGCCGGGCGACACGATCGAGATTCGTGACAACCAGGTCTACATCGATGGTGTTGCAGCCAAGAATCCGGAAAAGATGCAGCTTAACTACTTCGTCGAGACGGATGGCTCCATGTTGAGTGAGGAGCAGTTCCGTTTACTGGATGTCAGCAAAGCCGACCGTGTATTGATCGATGGAAGCTATAATCCCCAATATATGTCTATGTTGAATATTCAGCCGAATGCCAACGGGCAGTATAACCCGATTTACCATTTCCCGCTGACTCAAAAGACATTGGAAGTAGCTAAAAAACTTCCAGTCGTGAAACGTGTGGTTCTCGAACCGGATCCCGTAGGAACCGATTCCTATTATCCGGTTGACTACCAGACCGGATGGAGTCGTGACAATTACGGACCACTATGGATCCCGAAGAAGGGAACCACGATCCCGTTGACGGAACGTAATATAGCCCTTTATAAACGCTGTATCGTCAATTATGAACATAATAAATTGGAAGTAAAGGATAGTAAGGTTTACATCAACGGCAAGCCGGAAACGACCTATACGTTCAAATACGATTATTACTGGATGATGGGTGACAACCGCCACAACAGTGCCGACAGCCGTTCCTGGGGTTTCGTGCCGGAAGACCATATCGTAGGTAAGCCGATCATGATCTGGCTGTCACTGGATAAGGATCGTAGCTTGTTTGACGGCGGTATTCGCTGGAACCGTATGTTCCGTTGGGTACACCCGGATTAAGCAAATTTCTATGGGGAAAAAGATTCATAATAACATAAACGGGGCGGGTGGACGTAAAAGTCGCCTCTACGTGAGTTGGGTGGTAACGATTGTTATCGCCTTTCTCATTGTTATACCTGTCCGCCGTTTCTGTGTTGAATCTTACCGGATATCAACGAGTGCGATGGAAGATGCATTGCATCAAGGCGATTATATCTTGGTAAATAAATTGCCGCTTGAAGGAAATCCGGGACGGAACAAGGTCGTGCTGTTTACCAGTCCGCTCCTGAAAGACACGGTGAGTAACCCATTGTTATTGAGCCGTTGTATCGGTATGCCTGGGGATACTATCTTGGTGAGTGGCGACGGGTATGAGGTGAACGGGAAGCTGCTACCTCACTCTCCTCGTGCGCTTAACACCTGTTTCATTACCCAGAAGAGTGCCGCCGATTTCCTGAAAGCGCTGCAAAAGTTGAGCATACCTGTGCGGAACTGGAAGAGCGAGACGTTCGGTTTTTCTTTTTCCCTGACTTCTTTCGAAGAATATCAATTGCGTGAAGAACTGACGGAAGAGATGAATATTCATTTTATCCGGAATCAGTCTGCTCCGTACAAGCTGGTTGTTCCCCGTAAAGGCCGGGCATACCGCCTGGATGAAGCTGCCCTTGTCGCTTGCAAGGAAGCGATATTGGCCGAGGCCGGAGAAAAGGCTGTTTTTCGTGACGGAAAGCTATATTTAGATGGAAGGGAAACCGCATTTTTCTTCTTCGAACAAGATTACTACTGGATGCTTTCCGACAATGTAAACGAATCGGTCGATTCCCGCCATTTAGGCTTTGTTCCGCGTGACCATATCATCGGAAATGCCTGGTTATGCTGGTTCAGCCGTGACAAACAACGAATCTTTAAACCCGTAAACTGATGATGCAACCCGTTTATATTTCTACTACCTATTTGGGGCCGGTCCAGCAATATTGCAAACTGTTCCAATATCCGGAAGTACACTTGGAAACAGCCGAAAACTACCTCAAGCAAACCTTCCGAAACCGTTGTACCATTGCCGCCGCCAACGGTCCGTTAGCTTTATCTATCCCTATCGTGAAGCCGGACACGTTGAAGTGTCCGACCAAGGACATCCGTATCTCCGATCATGGGAACTGGCGTCACCTGCATTGGAACGCTTTGGTTTCGGCTTATAACATGAGTCCGTTTTTTGAATATTACGAAGAGGACTTCGCTCCTTTTTACGAGAAAAAATATGAGTTCCTATTCGATTACAATGAGGAATTGCGTCAGTTGATCTGTCGCCTGCTCGACCTGTATCCGAATGTTATTTATACGGAAGAATACCAGTCCGAAGTGCCGAACGATTTCCGTGAGATCATCCGGCCGAAACATGAAGGAGAAGATCCGTCCTTCTCCCCGAAACCCTATTATCAGGTTTTTCAGGGCAAGCACGGATTTCTTCCGAATATGAGTATTGTGGATTTACTGTTCAACATGGGACCGGAAGGGCTGTTGGTGTTACGTGATTCCATTGTAGCATCGAAGCAGCCCTGATTGAGAATCCTTCAGTTCTTTTTCATCGTATAGTTTTTCACCCCTAACGAATCGTATGCCTGTAACAAGGCCTCGTCGTTATCGGAAATCATCAAAAGTTTGTCATTTTCTTTCAGCTCCGTGTTGCCTTTCGGGATGAAATAATGTCCGTCTCTTTTCACCATAACGGCAAGGGTGTGGTCGGGCAAGGTGAGTTGCATCAATTTGTTTCCATGAGAAAGGACAGCAGGAGTGATGTCTATTTCACTCATGGCACTCTTAATATCTTCCGGCAATTCGATACCGAACACATCTTTTCGCTCCGGCTTGTCGACAAGTCCGAGCCATTTGGCAGCCTGTGTTACGGTTGTTCCTTGTATCAATAGGGAAAGGATCGTGATGAAAAACACGATATTAAAGATCATGCCTCCATGATCGACTCCGGCAATCCAAGGATAAGTTGCGAAGATTATCGGAACTGCTCCACGAAGTCCCACCCACGAGATATATAGCTTTCCTTTTGTTGTAAAGTTTTTAAATGGAAGCAAACACAGGAAAATCGTTGCTGGACGAGCTATCAGTATCATAAATACTCCCACTAAAAGGCCTACTGGAGCGACTGGCAGCAACTCGTGCGGGTTCACCAACAGACCTAACGTGAGGAACATGACGATCTGCCACAGCCAGGCAAAACCGTCGAAGAAAGTTCCCATACTCTTTTTATGCACAATCTTAGCGTTCCCCACGACCAGGCCGGCAATGTACACGGCCAGATAGCCGTTCCCTTTACATAAAGTAGTCGCCGAGAAAGTGAAGAAAGCAGTTGTCAACAATAAGATCGGATATAAAGACTCGTTGTCCATATTGATCTTGTTGATCATCAGAACGGCCAGCTTACCTAACAGGAAACCGGCTATCGCACCGACGGATAGCTGGACGAGCAATTGCAGGACAGCTTCCTGCAAGTTCATACCCCCGACCTGTATATAAGCGATAATAAGCAAGGTAAGCATATATGCCATCGGGTCGTTGCTACCGCTCTCCAATTCGAGGGTCGGACGCAGGCGTTGTTTCAAATAAACCCCTTTGCTCCTAAGGATGGAAAAGACGGAAGCAGAGTCTGTAGACGACATCACTGCCGCCATCAGCATAGATTCGGCTACCGTAAGCGTTTCATAACCTGTAGACCACAAAAATACATAATAGATAAAACCTCCCGTTATAAGCGTCGTTAACAATACTCCCACTGTTGCAAGGACAACTCCTTCCGTGGCTATCGGCTTGATCTCGGACATTTTAGTATCCATACCACCGGAAAACAGGATGATACTCAACGCCAACATACCTATGAACTGTGCTGCACTGGGATTGCTGAACTGAATGCCTAAGCCGTCGCTGCCGAACAGCATTCCGACACCTAAAAAGAGAAGCAAGGCGGGAAGGCCGAAACGGAAACCGGCTTTACCGGCAATAATACTGAAGAAAAAGATAATCGAAGCAACCAACAGGATTGCTTCCGGATTCTCGAAGATTTGTAATTCGTGGAACATAGGCTGATAATAACGGTTTACTCTATACTTTGTCACTTCAAAGTAAAGAAAAAATAACGATATGCACAACAGCTTAACACTTAAAAGACAAGGTTATCTACTGACTAATAAATATATTCACTATATTTGTGCTGATAAAATTAACGCTATGATTAAAACAAATCTATTCCTACTATTGTTCGTTCTCCTCGCGGGAACTTCGTGCAATAGACAGCAACATTTCATTTCGGACGATACGTTCCGCGCCGAAGTGGAGAATGACTTCCGGGCAAAGCAGGCCGCTCTGCCGGACGGAAACCTTTTTTCAGTCTTTAACCAAAAGATGACGTCCGACGAAAAAGAGGCGCTTACTTTCTTGTATGCCTATATGCCGATCGGAGATATCACGGATTATGACGGGCAACTGTATCTCGACAATATCCGCAGTTCGTTTCGTGCACGGGTGGAAATGCCTTGGGGAGACAGCATACCGGAAGACATCTTCCGCCATTTCGTACTTCCCGTGCGGGTCAACAACGAGAATCTGGACGAGAGCCGCATGGTCTTTTATGAAGAATTGAAAGACCGGGTGAAGGGCTTGTCCTTGTATGACGCCGTGCTGGAAGTGAACCATTGGTGCCACGAGAAAGTGATCTATACGCCGTCGGATGCCCGGACGAGTTCGCCTTTGGCATCCGTGAAGACCGCTTACGGGCGTTGTGGCGAAGAGTCGACGTTTACCGTAGCCGCCCTTCGTTCGGTCGGCATACCGGCCCGTCAGGTCTATACGCCGCGTTGGGCGCATACCGACGACAACCATGCTTGGGTGGAAGCTTGGGTAAACGGTAAATGGTATTTCCTCGGAGCCTGTGAACCGGAACCGGTACTTAACTTGGGGTGGTTCAACGGACCGGCTTACCGTGGTATGCTGATGCACACGAAAGTATTCGGCAAATACAACGGACCGGAAGAAGTCATGGACGTAACCGACGGTTACACCGAGATCAACGTGATCGACAATTATGCCCCGACGGCCAAAGCAACGATCACCATTGTGGATGAAAACGGCCAGCCGGCTGCCGGAGCCGATGTCGAGTTCAAAATATATAACTATGCCGAGTTCTATTCCGTAGCCAATAAGAAGGCGGATGCAGAAGGGAAGGCATTCCTTTCCGCCGGTAAAGGTGATATGCTGGTATGGGCGACTAAGGACGGCAAGTTCGGATATAGCAAGGTGTCGTTCGGAAAAGACAATAACGTGACAATCACTCTCGACAAGAAACCGGGTGACATCGAAACCGTCACGCTTGATGTCATTCCTCCGGTAGACGGTTCCATTGCCGCCTGCGTGACGGACGAACAGAAAGAGGCCAACGCCAAGCGTTTGCACGAAGAGGATGTGATCCGTAATAAATATGTGGGCACTTTTTATACGGAAGAGAAAGCGGAAGCACTTGCCAAAGAATTAGGTATCGACCCGCTGAAAACAGCCGATTTCATGATCGGCAGCCGGGGAAACTGGCGTGAGATCGAGAAGTTCCTTCGCGATGCGCCTGCCGACAAACGTCCGATGGCGATGGATTTGCTGAATGTTATCTCTGCCAAGGACTTGCGTGATACGCCGGCCTCCGTGTTAGCGGACCATCTGAACAATGCCCAGGCTGTGCAAAGTTCCCTGTTTACCGAATATATCCTCAATCCGCGTGTGGCAAACGAGTTCCTGACGCCGTACAGGAAGTTCTTCGCCGCCAACGTCGATTCGGCATTAGTGAAGAAGGCTAAAGCTGATCCGCAATTAATTGTAGACTGGGTGAAGGAAAATATCAGTATCAATGACAGCCTGAATCCGCAACGCATTCCGATTATGCCGATGGGCGTATGGAAATCGCGCGTGGCCGATAAAGGTTCCCGCGATATATTCTTCGTCGCTGTATGTCGTAGCATCGGTATTCCGGCACGTATCGAACCAGTGGCGGGAAAAGTGCAATATGCGAAAGGTCTGAACTGGGTGGATGTAGACTTCGAAGCTGCCGAGCAGACGGTTGCCAAGCAAGGTAAGGTCGTCGCTTCTTACCAGCCGATCAAAGCATTGCAGGACCCGAAATATTACAGTCATTTCACGATTGCGAAAGTGTTGCCGACCGGCAAGTTGCAGACACTTAACTTCGAATCGGGCGATGTGGATATGGGGGGCGGTGATACTTGGAGTGCTCTGTTGAAAAAGCCGCTTTCTATGGATGAGGGCCATTATATGCTGGTAACCGGAACACGTATGGCAAACGGTAGCGTACTGGCCGAAATGTCTTTCTTCAACGTAGAACCAGGCAAGACGAGTGATATCAAACTGGAGATGCGTGAGAGCCAGGACGATGTACAAGTCATCGGCAACTTCAACTCCGAAAACAAATTCAAACGGGCTGATAACGGCGAGGAAACGAGTCTGTTGGCTACCACCGGCCGCGGCTATTATGTTGTCGCTGTCCTCGGAGCGCGCCAGGAACCGACCAACCATGCCATGCGTGACATCGCTGCCGTAAAGAAGGACCTTGAAGAATGGGGCCGCGGCATGGTTTTGTTGTTCCCCGATGAAAAAGGCTTCCAGAACTTCGATCCGAAGGAGTTCGGAGAGTTGCCAACTACCATCACATACGGCATAGATATCGACAAAACAATTCAGAAGGAGATCGCCGCAGCCATGAAGTTGCAGAACGCCAACACACTGCCAATCTTCATCATTGCCGACACTTTCAACCGTGTAGTGTTCGTTTCACAAGGCTACACAATCGGCTTGGGTGACCAGTTGATGAAGGTGATACATAAGTTGTAATCTCTCTTCGACGAAACATAAAAGAGGCGTAGATTAGCAGATGTCATTCAAGTCATCACTAATCTACGCCTCTTTTATGTTTTGGATATTGTAGAGGTAATTACCGGCGACGGCGTACGCTGCGGACCGGAGCGCTTTTCTGGGCTTTTGGAGCTTTGATTTTGACCTCTTTTTGTTTGCTCTCTTTTGCGGCTTCCGTCTTTCTGCCACGGGCGGAAACGGTTGCGTTTTTAGATTTTTTGCCTTTTGTATCAGCAGCCAACTGAGCTGTATCCGGTTGCAGATAGAGAGATTTTTCGAAAGTAATCAGCTGGTTCTCGATACGTTCCTGCTCGCGTTTCATCGAATCGGGTGTCGGGCAGTAGGCTTGCAGAGGTTGGTTCATCAGATTCTGCGTCTTGAAGATATCGCCCTGGAACATCCGGCGACGGAAATAGTCGTCGAGCGTGAAAGTCATGGCGTTGTTGATGTTGGACGTCATGATATAGGCGGTATTGATATAGGGACGCAAATTTTCATAAGGAATCCAGAACATCGGCATGGTGTTCTGTCCCATATCGTCCACGATTGTCAGAATCGGACAGATCGCCAATGTCTTGACATCGAATACGGAGTTGTTCTGGTCGAAATACCACGCTTCCTTTATGTAATAGGAGCGGACATCGCCGGAAGGAATATCGCTTTCGTTCACGACGAAACCGGCAGGTTCGTTGTCTTTGCCTGGCGTCTCTTCGTAGAAGATACGGCAACGGTCCAGCATGACTTTCAAGTCGAGCTTGCGGTTGTCGCTGAAATCCTCGTAACCGTCCAGGTATTCATAGGCGGACAACTTGCCTTCGCATACCAGCTGGAAGATGATCGAGAACAAGTTCATCTGCCCGTTCATCGGTTGGGTGGGATAGTATAGAGGAGCATTCTGTTCTTTCGTAAGGTCGATCTGGCGGTAGATGACACGCATCCAGCGAGCGTTGCCGATATGCTGCGTCATTCGCTCGTTCATATCCTGTGCTCGGACGGTCAGTTCGGGCATGCCGTTCTCTTTCTTCTCTTCTTCACGGGCGCCACGGCTTGCTTCGGGACCGCGACGTCTCTGCTGCTGTTGCTGTGTATTGCCGGCCTCTTCCTGTGCCTGTATGGGGAGGGAGGCGAACAGGGCGATGGCGAGGGTTGCTATGTAATATAAACGTTTCATATATCTTTATACATTACGGGACGAGCAGACCTCGTCCCTACATTATGTTAATTGACGATTACTTCGACGGTCGGAATGATACGTTCCTTATTGTCCGGACCTAATACTTTCACATGGGTGATGTAGAAGCGTTTGCCTCTTGCCAGACGGCGGATATAATCTTTCTGACGCTGCGAGAACTGGTTGCCTTGCGTGACTTCCGGAATAATGTTGCCCATCGAATCGTAGAAAGTCAGCTCGAAACTCAACACCTTGAACGGCACGTTCAGCAGGTCGTCGTCGATAGCCGCCTGGATGCCGTCGGCTTCCACCAAATTGCGTTTGGAGAACTGACCGCCACGGAACTTGCGCATATTGCCGTTCTGGTCCTTATATTCGATAAAAGGCATCGGGTCGGGCAGGGCACGTACGCGGAAAGTCGTTTTCGCCATCTCGACGCTGCGCCCATCCGCCATTTTAGCATGGACGGAAATGATGGCATCCGTTCCAACCGTTGTCGGACGGGCTTCCCATTGGTCGCCTTTGCGGACCAGTGTCCCGTTCGTCATCGTTGCCGTCACGTTGCCGCTGGGCACACCCGGCACGGCGATACGGATCGGGTTGGCGATTCCGGCATACAACACATTCATCAGCATCGGCGCTACCGTCGCACTCGGTTCCGTCACGAAGTATTCGCTTTCGAACTCGCGGCGCATCACGCTGCCGTCGCTGCCCGGCATTTCGATATATCCTTTGACCGGATAAGTGCCCGGAGTACCGGCTACAGCTGTAAACATGCCGTTTGCATCATAAGGCAATTCCTTGCCGTTCACATAGACGGTCGGACGTTTCGTCGAGTCGACAGCCGATAAGACGATATTGGCCTTGTACTGGCTGCCGCGCATGACGATCTGGCTTTCCGGAATCACCTGTGCCGTGATCTGGTTCACACGATAGTCGCGCATGTCGACGCTGCTCAGCAGGTTGGACAACACTTCACCTTCGGCATAGCGGATATCGCTTTGCAATTTCGTCAGCAAGGTAACAGCCGCCGCCACCGGCATATTCTCGAACAAAGCCTCTTCCCAAGTGCGGGTATTGATACCGGCCTTGTGAGGCGGCGTTGTCGACAGGCTGGCTTCGATGATGCGCGTCTTGGCCGAGTCTTCCACCATCTCGCCCATCAGTGTCCGGTATTTTTCGATACTCTGGCGCAATTTCTTGCCTTCGCCCGAAACGGGAGACAGCATCACGCGGGAAGCCGCTTCGAGGTCGTCCTTATGATCGATATTATTGACATCGGCATCCTTACCATCGGCAATCTGCGCGATACGCACTTTCAGATCCTGCACGTAATTGTACAGGCTGTCGGAAGCCTCCTTCACCTTTGTCCCCTTTTCGTACCATTCACGTACTTTTTCGGGATTTGTCTGATAATAAGCCTTCAGTTCCTCTGTAACGATCTCATTACGGGTCGAGGTATTATCGATAGAAGTACGCAAGCTGCCTTCCACCAGTTCGAAACCGTCGAGTACCTCCGACGACACGTTGAGTGCCATCATGGCGATGAACACCAGATACATCAGGTTGATCATCTTCTGACGGGGCGAATTGGGATTATTTGCTATTCCTGCCATATCCGATTACTTCATTGGGTTGTTTGTATACGGAGCCTGCTGCTGATATCCGTACGGTTGCTGATAGGCCTGCTGGTAATTCTGCTGCTGTGCGGGCTGCGGTTGCTGCTGGTAAACAGGTTGTGCGGGCTGCGCCGGTTGCTGGTATCCCATATTGACCGTCATAGCCTGCAACAGGCGGCTGTATACCTGGTTCAATTCGGCCAACTGTCGCGTCATCTTTTCCGTTTCGTTGCGGAACACGGAACTGTCGACAACGGAGCCGTCATACATTTCGCGAATGCGACTCAAGCCACTGTTGATATGTTCGATCGATTCGATCTGTGAGCTGATGCTCTTCAACTGTATTTCGTAGATCGTGTTCAAGCCGGAGATGTTGCGGTTCAGCATTTCCATCTGCTGCACGTAACCGCGGGAATTCTGGTTGATGCCATCCGAATTATCCGTAATGCTCTTATACGAGTTCAAAAGTGTGTCGGAAACGTCGGTCAGCGAATGCGTCACCTGGCTGAAACGTTCCATATTCTCGGACATACCCGAAAGCTGTTCCAGATATTTCTGCGTCGCTTCCGTCAGTTCCGCCATCTTGGAGATCTGTTCGGCGGCGGCGCTCAGTTTCTTGATACTGTCGGAAAGGTTTTTCGTATCTTCTTCGCTCACATCCAGGCCGAGATTGCCCAGTCCGGTAGCCTGCTTGCCGCCTAAGTTGATATTCAATCCGCCAGCAACCTCGTCGTCGGTCGTATTCTCAGGCGAATTGACCAGATTGGACATAGGCGTGTTGGCGAAATCCGGACGGTCGAGCGGGTTCTTCGATTTCAAAACCGGGAACACTTCTTCCCAGTGATATTCGTTGAATGGCTTTTCAAAAGCGGAGATAAAGAATACCAATGCTTCTACCGTCATGGCCACAAACAGGATCTGGTTACCATACGGCAAGTGCAACAACTTGAACAAGGCGCCTATAATAACGATGGAGGCTCCCCAGCTATAACAGAAATTCAGTACCCGCTTGCCTTTTTCACTGGCGAGGTACATTTCTACTCTGTTTTTATATCTTCTATATTTTCCCATGATATAATGTATATTCGTTAATTAGAGAGGGCGGGCGAACTCCGCCCCTGCGTTATTTTTTACCTTTTGCTCTCGAAAAACCGATTTGTGTACGGGCGCAACGGAAACCGATGTATGAACGCGTTTCGTTCTGGTATTCGAAGGTGCGCATATCCGAACGGATAAACTGTGCCACGTCTTTCCAGGAACCGCCGCGTACGACCTTCTTCTTCATGGCATACGGGTCTTCCTTCGCGGCATTGTAGCGCAGATCCGGATTCATGTCGCTCATCTGGCTCGGTCCGGATTCGGAATAAGAAGTCGATGTCCATTCCGCCACGTTGCCGGCCATGTCATAGAGGCCGAATTCGTTCGGAGCGAAAGAGCCGACACGCGAAGTGATCAGATGGCCGTCTTCCGTATAGTTGCCTTTGCCCGGTTTGAAGTTGCCCAAGAAGCAACCTTTTCCGCTCACCAGCTCGTCGCCTGCCCACGGATATTTGTTTTCGTTCTTGCCTGTACGGGCCGCATATTCCCATTCGCCTTCGGTCGGCAGGCGGAACGGTTCGAGGGCCTGTCCGCTGGGGAAATTCAGAGATTCCTTGAACAGGTTGGTGCGCCATACGCAGAATGCTGTCGCCTGTTCCCAGGAAACGCCTACCACAGGATAATCGTCATAGCCCGGATGCGAGAAATACATACGCATATAAGGTTCGTTGTAAGCATTGTTGAAATCGTTCACCCAGCAACTTTCGTCCGGATAGATATTCACGATACGGGTGTGGAGGAAATCCCACGGCCCGCTGAGCCGTCGTGTGATGGTTTCGTTCACGATCTCGCCTTCCTCGGTGATGTAGGCCGTGTCTTTGGATATCATGATCACTTCGTCAGGGTCGACCTGGATATCGGTGTTACGCACGCGGGCTGCCGGGTCCAGGTTGTGTTTGCGAAGGGCTGCTGACGTATAGTCGTACCATTCGTAGCGATAGACCATCTGTTTCGGGTCCAACGTCTTTTCGCCGGTCACCGGATTTACGGTGTAGACACTTTCGATTGCCCGTATCTCGTCTTCATTGGCACGTTTCCAAGGAATCGGGCGGCTCCAGTCCAGATGCGGAGTCACCGGTTCGCCATATTTATCTTCAGTAATCTTAAACAGGTCATTGCCGCCATAAGCCGGGTCGGCCAGACGTTCGCGGATAATGGAATCGCGCACCCAATACACGAACTGACGGTATTTGGCATTCGTCACCTCTGTCTCGTCCATCCAGAAAGCATCGAAAGAGACGCCTTTCGTTTCAGGATTGATCCCCCACAAGGAATCCTTATCTGCGGGTCCCATCTCGAATGAGCCTCTTTTGATCAGAACCATCCCGTAAGGGGCAGGTTCGTTAAACGCCACCGATCGTACCCCTGTCACTTCGCCCCCGCCACCGGAAAGGGTTTTGCCACATGAGGTAAACAGGGCTACTGCCGCAAGTACTAACAATACTTTTTTCATATACTATAATATACGTACACTTTTATGTCTATTCTTTCCTGACTTCGATTTTTTCAACTTCAACTTGTAGCTCACTACCAACTCGTGGCTTCCACTCGTGGCTTTCAAGATGGGTATGGTAGAGATCGGAAAATCATACGCATATCCTACCTGAAAACTCCCGATCTTGGCTCCTAACAACAGGATCAGCGACTCATTCACACGCCAGGAAAAACCTCCGTTAAACATCTTATTATAAAACAGCCGGGCGGTTATGTCCGCCTGGAAGCTCTGCATGTCTGTTTTCAGGAATACAGACGGCTGTAATTCATACAACGGATTTCGAAACTGAATATTGTATCCGGCTATCAAATTATATGTGCTGGCGAGATACATGGAAGAATATTCGTCCAATATGATCTCCGTCTTGTTCAAGTGCGTGACGCCCAAACCGGCATAGAGGTTCTTGCGGTGATAGTAAAGCCCGGCGTTCAAGTCGAAGCCCATTCCGCTCACCTGCGTCTTTGGAATTGCCTGGTCTTCCTGTTGGTGGAACTGGCTGGTCGGATAAAAGACCTTTTCTCCGTCAAACGACTGGTTTACCATTCCGAACTGCATTCCGATACTGAGCGTACCGCCAAACAGTTTTTGTTTATAGGCATACTGCAAATTGACATGTGTATTGACGAAAAGCCCGATCCCTTCGGTAAAGACGACCATCCCGATGCCATGATTGGTTTTCCCGATCTTCAGTGGCATATCCGCATTGATGAAAAAGGAGGTCGGCGCCCCGTCGATCCCGACATATTGCAAACGAGACAACGCCAACATGTTCAAGTCTCCCGTAACACCCGCATACGCCGGATTATAGTAACCCAGCGCCATAAAATACTGGCTTAGCTGCGAGTCGTATTGCGCCCGCGCTCCCGTGAGGCCGGTTACCAAAAGGATAATAAGCAGGAGATATTTGTTCATATATCAAGAAACGGAATAAATCCGAATAAATTGTATAAAAAGCAAACGAGGCGGCGGGACATAGCCCTGCCACCTCGTTATTATTTCATGCCTGTACGTTTTTATCGCACATTAATATTCTTCTTCGTTGAAGAAAAAGTCTTCTTTACTTGGATAGTCGGGCCAGATATCTTCCATGCATTCATAAATCTCACCTTCGTCTTCCATTTCCTGCAAATTTTCAATCACTTCCAGTGGCGCACCAGAACGTTGTGCATAGTCAATCAGTTCATCCTTGGTTGCAGGCCAGGGTGCGTCTTCCAGTTTTGAAGCTAACTCTAATGTCCAATACATAGCTGTCAAGTATTAATAACCACCTTACGGCGGTCAGGTTCTCAAATTTTCCGCAAAAATAAAACAATATTCTTTAGATGCAAGTATAATCCCAGATAATTTCTTTGCCATTATTCCGTATGCATTCCTTACGTGCCAGAACAAACAGATAATCAGACAATCTGTTTATAAAAACCAGGACAGGTTCTTCAACCGGAATTGTCTCTGCCAAACGGTAGATCTGGCGTTCGGCACGCCGGCAGACTGTCCGGCACACATGTGCCAAAGAGGCCGGGCGGCTTCCTCCCGGCAAAATAAAGTTGCGCATCTTGGGCAGTTCGTTATCCAGGCGGTCTATTTCCCGCTCGATACGGGTGATCGTTTCCGGCATCACCTTACTTTCTACTTTCAGTTCCGTGTTTTCCTGATCGGTTGCCAGATAGGAACCGATCGTAAACAACTTGTGCTGGATAAACAGCAGGAAGTCCTGATCCGCTTTCTCTTCAAGCGAAGTGATCAACAACCCGATAAACGAGTTCAGTTCGTCGACCGTACCATAGCTTTCGATACGTTGGTGCGCTTTCGACACCCGTTCGCCGCCAACTAAGGAAGTGGTTCCCTTGTCGCCGGTCCCTGTGTATATAATGCTCTTTTTCATATGACAATAACTTATCGTTTTATTATATAATCGCACATCCTTGCCAGATGTTGCAAAAAGGAATACAATATTCGTCAGATTCCGGGATTTGTGCAAGGATTCGGATTATTTATTTTGATTATTTGTTTTTTGAGTAACATTGTTACAGAAATCACTTTTATCATGATTTGATGCAATAGACGAAACTGTTACAGACATAGGGTAATTTCGAAGCCTCAGAGAAACAGCACAGGAAGAATTCCGACAATCCAAGAGAAGGCACAGACTGAAGAACTGGAAGGAGTTGCAACAACCACAACTGCCTCAAATGTTGAATATGCAGCAGATGTATATGTATCATGGATTTTTCATATTTTTGTTCTCAGATTGAAAAAATAATAATGTCTCAATTTTCGGAAGTCATACAGTTAGTTAGGAAAGAACAAGTGACATTGTTTTTAGGGGCTGGTTTTTCATTGGAAGCTGGTGCTCCAAATAGTTCGTCTTTAATTGATGCAATATTAAATAAAGTTCCGTATGAAGATAAGGAAGATTTCGTTAATCTGACTTTGGATGCCCTTTGCCAAAAATTTGTAGAGTATAATAACGAAGGGCGTAGTGCTCTTATCAGGACACTCAAACCATTATTCAATTTCGAACGCAAAAATTGCAAAGATCAAATATCCCTATCTCATATTCCTCACTTCAAGCGGATTTTCACGACTAATTATGATACGCTGATTGAAGATGCGTATGGATCAGATTGTGTCGTCATAAAGCAGAACCAAGATATTGGTATGATTGATGATACAAAAACAATGATATATAAGATACACGGAGATTTCGACAATCCTGATGAAATGATACTTACCCGTGGAGATTATGATGATTTTTATCGAAATCAAAAAAATGAACTTATATGGGACATCGTTAAGGCAGAGTTTTCTCTTAGAGCAATCCTTTTTATAGGATACAGTTTGGATGACAGTAATATAACTCATTTGATTGAACGAGTTACAAATCTATCTGGAAAGTGTAATCAACCTCTTTTTCTGATTGCACCAGGAATGAAGAAAGCAAAACGCAAAAAATTGGAAAGTCTTGGGGTAAAATACTACGATGCAAAGGCGGAAGACTTTTTCAAGGATTTATTTCTTTCACTTGACAGAAATATTGTGAAAGATGCCAAACGTAAAAGAATTTCAGATTCTTCATTCCATAAGTATTGTGAGTATAGAAAACTTCAAATTGACTTGAAATCTACGTCTTCCAAAAATGAAATTAGCAGTGTAAAGACTTTGGATAACGGAGAGCATATTATAAATTTTCGTGTATCAAATGAATTTGCACAAATGGTAATGGGTGACAAGAGGAAACTTACAGATTCTTTGTCATTTCATGGTATTCCTATTCCTGCATTAAAAATTCCACCAGAACAATTACTTGATTTTAAATATATGGTTAATAGAGTATGGCTATCCGATAGATCTGATATAGCTTCTCTTCTCATTGCTCCAACCCACGATGAAATATGTAGTCAAATCAAAATCCCTACACGCAACTTTCGAGAAAAGGTCAATTTAGTCCGCTATGGTAGCGGAGTTAATGAAGTAACCTTAGTTCTTTCGCTGGATAGTTACACCTTGACAATGGTAATAGAGGCTAAATCTGTATCTGATTTTATAATAAATCTAAAGGTTGATTTTTCCAAAAAATATACGGATAATTCGCTGGCTATTCACTGGTTAAATTTACTAATGGCATTGTGGAATAATGAAAAAGTTATATTTTCTGATCTCTTGGGAAAGGGCTCGTTCTCAATAACGAATCCCACGATAAAACAGCAACAGACCGATTTTGAAAAACGTTTGGCGTACTATAACAATATCAATGAAATAGAAGACCTATTGGGGAAACCTTTTGTCACCTATGAGATGTATTCTAAAGATAATATGGAACGAACGCTCATAATCTTGAGCTATCTAAAGAAGGGTTCATATACGGAATCTATTCCCCAAAATGCGACTATATCTTTTGAAATGAGTCCTTTAGATGAATTACATATAAAAGAGTTGCAGGTGGGAGTCAGAAAGTATTGCTTTGGCATAACACGAGAAGCTTTTGAAGAACTTGAATTTAATGGTCAATCTATAAAAATTCCATTCCAACATGAGTTGTATAGGGAGTGTGAGGTCATTCAACGAGATAAGCTTCCTAATGGGAATTACTCTTTGAAAATAAAAGTTTTAACAGGGTATGTATATAAATGGTATTCCGATAATCCAGAAATGGAACATATGGATGGGATGGAAACTATTCATCTTAGCGAGAACCCCATAAAAAGGCTTGAATAATTTTATTACCTACACTGATCTGAGTATAACTTTGTAAAGAGTCGGCATTCAGTTTTTGTATGATATTGTTTCCTCTTGTTCCCAATAGGTTCCAATCTTCGTCATTTCGTACTATGTATCGATTAGTATCTATGCTTGATCATAATTGAGAAAAAGACAGACAAGTTAGGATGAGATATCTCGATAACAAAATTCCGTTTACCATGTAGAATAATTCAAAAGAGATGCGATATTTCCATATAATGTTAGTATATTTACATTGGAATTTAATTAATAAAATAGTCCTTGTTGAATAAAGACATACAGGTAAATGGCTTGCAGAACAACTCGGAGTAAGTGTTACAAGTACAAGGCAGTGATGTTCAAATGCTGTTTAGCCGGATCTTGCTACCTTTATAAAGATTGCGTCCTTGTTAGACGTTGATGTAAAGATCTAATAGTTTCAACGAAAAAGTAAAGTTAATGAAGCATACAATTTATTTTAGTGCAGCTCAGAATATGAGTCAATTAGGAGATAACTCTGTTGATCTTGTTGTTACTTCTCCACCTTATCCTATGATCGAGATGTGGGATGACATTATGGGTAATCAAAATCCAGAGATTACTTTCGCACTTCATTCAAACAAACCTCGTAAAGCTTTTGAACTTATGCATCAAGAACTTGATAAAGTTTGGTCAGAATGTTGGAGAGTTCTAAAAGAGGGTTCTTTTTTATGTATCAACATTGGTGATGCAACAAGAACTATTAATGGAAATTTCGCTCTATACAATAACAATACAAGAGTTATTCAGGCTTGCGAGGAATTGGGATTTATAAACCTTCCAAATATTTTGTGGAAGAAAACAACCAATGCGCCTAATAAATTTATGGGGAGTGGTATGCTTCCCTGTGGTGCATATGTTACATTAGAACATGAATGGATACTGATATTTAGAAAAGGAAATAAACGTGTTTACAAAAAAGTATCGGAGAAGGATGCCCGAAGAGATAGCTCTTTCTTTTGGGAAGAAAGAAATATTTGGTTTTCAGATATATGGGAAATCAAGGGAGTTAAGCAAACTATTGATAAAGCTCCATCGAGAGAACGTAACGCTTCATACCCTTTAGAGCTTCCTTACCGACTCATTAATATGTATTCTCAGAAGGGCGATGTTGTACTTGATCCTTTTATGGGCCTAGGGACTACAGCATTAACAGCTATCCTTTGCGAACGAAATAGTGTAGGGTTTGAAATTGATAAGCTATTGAAGCCATTGCTGAAAGATATATTAAACTCTATTGATATCACAAAGGCAAATTCTCTAATTCATGATAGATATACAAAACATTTGTTGTTTGTGGAAGATAGAGTTAAGCAAGGAAAGGATGTGAAGTATAGCAATGACCACCTACGATGTAAGGTGATGACAAAGCAAGAAACGGATCTGACTTTTCATTACTTAAAAGATGTTACGTTAAGTAATGAGCAGGACGGCTTGATATTTGAGTCTAACTATTATATTGACAGGTTGTTATCAAACTTTCCAATGAGCAAAAAAGGTTCCTTATTTGAATTCGATCATTAAAACAGATAGCCAAGAAAATTCAATTTGAGAAGTTTTCTTGGCTATTATTTTGTAGTTCTATTGTTTTACTGATTTCATTAATATATGATTCAATAATCATATTCATAGTGCCTGTATCTTTGAAACTACCTCTTGATTTTGAATCTCTCCTTTACTGTTAGATATTATTGTAAAAACAGGAACACCAAATTTTTCTGTATAAAGTTCATATTTTATTTTATTAGCCATGCGTGCTTTAGCTATGTAAGGTGCATTCATTGTATATGATTGTGGTTTCACTTGAATGCCACAAAGGTGTTTGTCTTCTCTAAACAATTCCAAGTCAACGGCGTATGTATGATCTATTTCCCCAACAGTTTCCCTAATTACATAATCAGGAAAAATATTCATCAATGTTGCTTTTGTATTGTGCTCTCTTAGAATTATACCATTCCATGTTTCACAGATAACACGAAATCTTACACACTCAAAGCAGTCATCGAGGGTTAAACCATATCCGTTGTTTTTTACAGCTTCGTATAAAATTTTAGCCTTATTTTTCAGGTCTTCTATGGTACGTCCTTTTTGAGTGTTAATGTTTTTCACATCCCAGCTAAGAGCATAATATTTCTTCTTATTCATAGGAATTGTCGTGTCATTGAAAAACTCCTTGGAATAACCTAATTTTGTCGCATTTTGTTCTATGAGCTGATTTCGAACTTCTCCGCTGGCATAGTAAGTAGTTTCCCACTCTTCTTTGTTTTTCCAGTTTGCAGTTTCAATCAAAGTTGAGACGTAGCCAACAGACCAAGGGTCATTTAACATCAGCTTGTTCCATTTCGCATTTGTAGAGCGAAATTTTTCTTTATCTATTGACAGAATAAATTCATCCATAATATGTATAATTAAAAAATTGACGGATCATATTCTATATTAATTCCATTTTTCTTCTTGTCATAGTAAACAATAGGAACATCTATTGTTTCTGACAGGCGAGCCTCCATTTTATATGTAATAGATTTAATTTGGATGGGTGTATCCCCTACAAAGCCATCAATGCCCTTTGCTTCTTCTTCAATATTCGCTAAACGCCATGACTTGCCCAATTTTTCTGCAAGAAAAGCAATGATTGCACTTTGGAATTTGAGACCACAATATGTCTTAGTATAAACTAAATCTTTAACCCATTCCTCAATCATTTCATGAGTTATGGAATTAAAAGTTTCACTCATAAGTTGGTACATTCCATAAATTTTTTCAGTGGCATTATGAACGGCATTAGGTTGACGCTCATTGTACCATGCTATCCATTCTTCTAATGATTTACCCTCAAATTCTTGAATGAGTTCTGACATCTGTCCAACAATGGCAGGTCGAGTACCCTGTGCGTTGCTATTCAATAAATTGATAATCTGTGTAGAATACTTTGGAAAAGCATATTGTGAGGCATTTGAAAGCTGTTCAACCTCACTATTCTTCATTTTAATTTTCTTCAGCATAGTTTTTTGTTCTTCACTATCTGGAGGCGAAAACCTCTTTTCAAAAGAAAAAGGGCGCAGAAAAATTCAAGTTGATACCAAGGCCTTGCACAGCCTACGTCAGACAACAGTCATCCTATCTGCGCCCATATATTGGAGCACAGACATCCGTTGTCCTAACCTAACTGACGTTGTTTGAAGTGCAAGTTCTGGTATCTCAGTTGAGTCAAGGATGTCAGAAAACTCTTTTCAATTTATTCCTTTGTCAATAGTTATTTTTTATGATTAAACTTCGTGTTAACTATATCCAGGCATAATAATACCATACAAATATAGCTATTTTGTTTCAAACAGTCTTCATTCTGTTCGGTTTTATTCCTTTTAATACATTTTTTCAACTTAGAACCAAAATCCATAGTCGCTGTGCTTGTTTTTCATGAAATTGAGCAATCTTTGCATCAAGAAGAATGATGTTGATAGCAATTTACAGTAAATCGAAGAAATTTTGGCTCTTTCTTGTGTATTTATTTTTATCGGAAAAAGCGTTTCATAAATAAAATGACTGCACAACTTGATAGAAAGCCGAATAAAAAGACGGAGATCACGCTTCTGCAATCAGACTTCCGGTTTTCGTTTTGTTTGCTTTGGGACAATCGTTCGATTTGTTGTTGATAATCGTAGACCAATTGCTGCAAACTGTCGCACGAAGCAGAAACGAAAAGTGTGTCATGCAGAAACCGGACAGTCGCTGTCGCTTGTCCGCTCTTGGCTGTATAGAGGGCAGCAGGTGGCAGGTCACGTAGTCTGGCAGCTGGGATTTGTAGGTCGGCACGGCTTTCTGGGACGGCTATTTGCCGGATCGACAAACGGGTAGTCTGGCGCAGGCTGTCTGAACTGACGACGCTTCGGTTCGATATTTTTCGTGATACACAGGATGAAAAGAGAAAGAGGGAAAGGAAAAGGATGTTGAGTTTCATAATCGATTGTTTATAAATCATCATTTGTACAACACTATCATGCGGTTTGCCGACGGGTTACGATAGGAGATGTGGAGGAAATTCTTTTTGTCGTATAAGATCGCTTGGTCGAAAGACAGTTTGTTTTCAAGCAAAACATCCAATAGATATCGTGCACCGAGAGGTGTGTAACAGTCGGCCGCTTCGCCTTTGGTGTGCTGCGAAGCGGTGACACCGCCGACCAGACGGTTTACGGTGGAATTGCGAAAACCGCTGGTGACGATGATCGGTGCACCGAGGCATTTGCGCAGCGGTTCGAGCACATTCACTGCCAATTGCTTCAAAGCCGCCAGTTCCGTTTCACTTGGTGAATTGTCGAGGCCGTTTTCTACAGCAGCATAACTGTGTGTCAGTTCGTCGATGGTAAAATGTTCGGATAATTTTTTCATGATTTGTTCTTATATTTATAATCTACACCAAATAAAGCTCCGGCAAACGTACAAGTCTCACCGAAAGCCACCAGGACGGAAGAATGGATTTCCCCCTCCGGAGGCAGGAAAAAACCTAAAAACAGCAAGATCAACCCGCTGAATACGAGGAGAGTTGCAAGCAGCAATTGAAGATTCTTCATGGCTCTCCTAAATGTTTGAAAATCAGTTCGACTTGCCGCGGTGTCAGAAGCCGTTGCCTGTTTACC
>OOBZ01000212.1_pt1 | contig 50166 bp, 42 predicted proteins | sample 1671601 | NCBI WGS metagenome assembly OOBZ01 (sample SAMN06348173, study PRJEB24527) | human gut metagenome | biome: human gut; feature: ankylosing spondylitis patient; material: feces | host: Homo sapiens | place: China | collected 2015-10
AGGTGGTGGCTGCCGTGAAGAACATGATTGCCAACCTGACGGGCATGATATGCGACGGGGCGAAGCCCAGTTGCGCGATGAAGCTGACGAGCGGCGTCTCGACGGCCGTGCTGTCGGCCATGATGGCGATGGACGGCCACTGCGTGACCCCCGTCGAGGGTATCATCGAGGAGGATGTCGACCGCTGTATCCGCAACCTGACGACCATCGGCCGCGACGGCATGAATGAGACCGACCGGCTGGTGCTCGACATCATGACGCACAAGTGTTGATGCCGCCGATGGCGGGGTGAGGCCGTCGGCGGTCTCCGCAACGCAACAGCGAGGCTCCATCCTGCAGGATGGAGCCTCGCTGCTTGTTTTCGTGTCCGTGTTGCGGCATTCTGCCGTCCGGTGCGGCAGCGGCGCGGTGTAGCACTGTGCCGAGCTGAGCCGTGCCGTGCGGGGTTGTGTGTGGTGCGGGACCTTGCCTTGTTGTGCTGTGTCGTACCCCCCCCCGCTTGCTTGCGCGCGCGTTCCGCGGCGTGGAGTCCGGCCGCGTTGTTACCGGGAGCCCTCCTTGCGGAAGATGGTCCGGATGATGATGCCTGTTGCCCCCTGGTGGCGCGTGGTGTAGTCCTTGGCGATGCGGCTCGTCTTGCGCAGCAGCTCTTCGTCGTCACGCAGCGGGGCGAACCAGGCGCGCAGTTCGTCGGCCGAGGTGACGGAGCGTGCGGCGCCGAGCGTTACGAGGTCGCGCGCCTCCTTGAACTTCTGGTAGTTGGGGCCGAATGCCAGCGGCAGCCCGAACGTCGCGGCCTCCAGCGTATTGTGGATGCCTACGCCGAATCCGCCGCCGATGTAGCTCCACGAGGCGTAGCCGTAGACCGACGAGAGGATGCCGACCGTATCGAGTACGAGCAGCTGTACGCCGCTGAAGTCGCTCTGGGGCGTGCAGCGCGTATAGCGGACGCCTCCGCCGCGTGTTTCGGCGAGCAGGCGGGCGATGCGCCCCTCGTCCATCTCGTGCGGAGCCACGACGAACTTCACGTCGGGGTTCTCGTTCATGAGCGGTATGAGCAGCTCCTCGTCGGGACCCCAGGTCGAGCCGGCCACGAAGAGCCGATGCCCGCCGCGGAAGCGGTCGACAATCTCGATGTGCTTGGCCGCAGCGGCAATCTCGGCCACACGGTCGAAGCGGGTGTCGCCGGCGACCACGACGTTGTCGAATCCCAGGTCGGAGAGCAGGCTCTTCGACTCCTCGTTCTGGACGAACATCGTGTCGAAACTCTCCAGCGCCTGGCGCCAGATGCTGCCATAGGGGCGGAAGAAAATCGAGTTGCGGCGGAAGATGGCCGAGACGATGTAGGTGCGGACCGAACGGCGGCGCAGCTCGGTGAGCAGGTTAATCCAGAATTCGTATTTGACGAAGATGGCGATTTCGGGGTGGGCGATGTCGAGGAAGCGGCGGGCGTTCGACGGAGTGTCTATCGGGAGGTAGAAGATATAGTCCACGCCGCTGTAGTTCTTGCGGATTTCGTAACCCGAGGGGGAGAAGAACGTCAGCAGGATTTTGTACTCGGGGAACTCCTTGCGGAGCCGTTCGATGATGGGGCGCCCCTGCTCGAATTCGCCCAGCGATGCCACGTGTATCCAGACAATGCGGGCGTTGGGGTCGATGGCCCGGGCCATCCGTTCGAAGAGATTTTTGCGCCCCTCAATCCAAAGTTTCGCCTTCGGATGTCGCGGCGAGACCAGCCGGATGGCCAGTGCATAGAGCATGAGTCCGAAATTATAGAGCCACATCGGTATCTTCGTTTACGCTGTTGTGTTTCCATGCGAACGGCAGCCCCTTCTTCCACGCTCTTTTCGCCGGCGGCGGGGCGTCGGGCAGGTCGGGAGGCGGGGACGGTTCGGAAACAAGCAACCGTTAAGTCCGGCAAAGGTAGCATATTTTGGCGGAAAAGCAAAATTGCCAGCCTTTTATCTGTCTGATTCGTACGGCGGTTCTCCGTTTCCGGCCTTTTGCGGCATCTCCGGCCTCGGGGGGCGGCTGCATGACGGTAGACGGAGTGCCGGCGGCTGCGGTCCCGAGGGGCGGGCGCCCCGGCACATCCATTGCTTCCGGGGCTCCTGGCGCTTCCGGTACTTCCGCAACTTCGAGCGTTCCCCTCTCTCCCCGGTCTTCGCCTCAGGGCGGCGAGCAGCCCGCTGCGGTGTGGGTGTGGCGACAGGTGTGGCCGCAGGCGGGCGCACGGCGGCGGATGGACGGCTGCCTGCCGGCGGCTGTCGGGGTCTACCAGTTGTACTCCATGGCCTGCTCGATGAGCCGGACGTCGAAACTTCCGTCGCCGTAGGCGGTGACAGCCGCCAGGTCGAACTGCACCTCCTCCATGACGGCGTAGGCGGCCATGTAGCGACGTGCGGCATTGCCCAGCGCCCGGACCTTTGCGGGGGTGATGGCCTCCTCGGGGGTGGTAAGGCTCCCGGCGCGGCGCGTCTTCACCTCGACGAAGTGGAGCACGCCCGGCGTGCGGGCGACGATGTCCAGTTCGTAGCGCCCTTCGCGCCAGTTGAGGGCGCAGATTTCATACCCCCTCCGGCGGAGGTAGTCGACGGCGGCCTGTTCGCCCCGGCATCCTGTTTCGCTCGTTTTCGATTCCATCTGCGTGTGTTTCGTGGGCGTGAAAGCCTTTTTCGGGAGACGCCCCATCCGGAAAGCCTCCGGCAGGCTCTCCCTACGACGGGCTCCGCCCGGGTGCGGCCGTGGGGGAGCGAGCTCCGTTGCGGTGCCGTCGTCTCTTCGCCGCACATGCGGCGATGGCGTCGTATCGGCAGGCGTTTTCCCGGATTGGACGCCGATGCCGCGTTGCGGATTGCCGGTTGCGGCAGCCTGCTGTCGGGCTCGGGCCTGCCGTCCGGGTCGACACCTATTTATATAGAGGGACAATCTCCGGCCGCAAAGGCTCCGAAAGCGTGGAGCCTCTGCAGCCGGATGTCGCCTTTTCCGTTTTGGCCTCAGAGCAGGAAGTCGAGCGTCTCGCCCGGATTGACCTCGAAGGGCTCGCGGCCGTGTTTGAAGATGCGCATCGGGCGGTTGCCGAGCAGCTCGAGGCGTCCCTCCTCGTAGCGCAGCATGCACCCCTCGCGCAGCCCGGCCACCCAGCGGCGCGGATTGGCGGCGATGTACTCCAGGATGCGCTGCTCGCGCGTCTCGCCGGCATGTCCCGCGGGATTGGCGTCGAGGTAGTGGGGGTTAATCTGGAACTTCACGGCGCCGATGGCCCGGAACGACTCGGGCTGCACGATGGGCATGTCGTTGGTGGTGCAGATGGTGGGACAGGCGACGTTGCTGCCGGCCGACCAGCCGACGTAGGGCGTGCCGGCCTTGATTTTGCGCAGGATGGCCTTCATGAGCCCCTGCTCCTGCATCTTTTTGGCCAGCGCAAAGGTGTTGCCGCCACCCACGCAGATGGCCTCGGCGTCGCGGATTTCGCGGGCGGGGTTCTTGCTGCGGTGTACCGAACGCACGCGGATGCCCAGCTCGGCCAGGCGCGCCTGCACCTTGGCTTCGTAGGCTTCGTAGGAGAAGGTGACGGCCGCATAGGGGACGAAAGCCACCTCGCTCACGCCTTCGAGAAAACGGCCGATTTCGGGCAGCGGGTAACGGAGGTATTCCTCGCCGGCATTGGTGGAGTTGGAAATAAGAAGCAGTTTCATAAGTTGTTGTTGTTTAGTTTGTTCCAGTGTGTATTGTGCTAAATGTCGAAAAAATTGTGAATAAAAAAAACGGGGCTTTTGTCAAAAGTAATAAAAAAAATGTTACTTTTGCGCGAAATTATGTTGGAAATACATGAACTATTTCTAGTAATAATTGTTTAACTAAAAACTTAAAGTTATGTCAGAAGTTCAATCCAAAGTTGTCGAGATTATCGTTGACAAGCTCGGCGTTAAGGAGTCGGAAGTTGTGCCCGAAGCAAGCTTCACCAACCACCTCGGAGCAGACTCGCTCGACACCGTAGAGCTCATCATGGAGTTCGAGAAGGCATTCGACATTCAGATTCCCGATGAGGACGCCGAGAAGATTACGACCGTAGGCGACGCCATCAAGTACATCGAGGAGCACAAGAAATAATCGACCCGAAAGGGTATTCACGGAAGCTTTAAACTTGGATTTTTTATGACTGAAAGAAGAGTAGTTGTTACGGGCATCGGTACTATCAACCCGCTCGGTAATAATGTTGAGGAGTATTTTTCCAACCTTGAAAAGGGCGTGAGCGGTGCCGCACCGATTACTCATTTCAACGCCGAAAAGTTTAAGACGAAGTTTGCGTGTGAAGTAAAGAATTACGACCCGTCCCAGTATTTCGACCGCAAGGAGGTACGCAAGTACGACCTTTTCACGCAGTATGCCCTCATCGCGGCCTCGCAGGCCGTCGAGGACTCGGGTCTCGACCTGGAGACCGTGGACAAGGAGCAGGTGGGCGTTATCTGGAGCTCGGGCATCGGAGGACTCAAGTCGTTCTTCGATGAGTGTCTGGGCTATGCCGAGGGTGGGATGACTCCTCGGTTTAGCCCCTTCTTTATTCCCCGTATGATTGCCGACATCGCAGCCGGTTTCATCTCCATGAAGTACGGCTTCATGGGCCCGAACTACTGCACTGTGTCGGCCTGCGCCTCCTCCAACCACGGCATGATTGCCGCCATGGAGGCTATCCGCTACGGCAAGGCCGACGTCATGGTGGCGGGCGGTTCCGAAGCGGCTGTGAACGAGCCCAGCGTGGGCGGTTTCAACTCGATGCAGGCGCTTTCGACGCGCAACGACGACCCGACGCATGCCTCGCGTCCCTTCGACAAGGACCGCGACGGTTTCGTCATCGGCGAGGGTGCCGGAGCACTGATTCTCGAGGAGTACGAGCACGCCAAGGCCCGCGGTGCGAAAATCTATTGCGAGATTCTCGGCGGGGGAGCTTCGGCCGACGCCTATCACTTCACGGCGCCCCATCCCGAAGGAAAGGGTGCCATCAAGGCGATGCGCGACGCGTTGAAAGATGCCGGTATCACGGCCGATGAAATTGACTACGTCAACGTCCACGGAACGTCGACCCCTGCGGGCGACCTTCCCGAGCTGAAGGCCGTAGCGGCCGTGCTGGGCGACCATGTATACGATGTCAACATCTCGTCGACCAAATCGATGACGGGACACCTGCTGGGTGCCGCCGGAGCCGTCGAGGCGCTGGCCTGCATCTTCGCCATCACGCACGGCGTGGTGCCTCCGACCATCAACTGCGAGAACCTCGACCCGGAGATTGACTCGAAACTGAACCTCACGCTCAATACGGCGCAGAAGCGCGAAGTGAAGTGTGCGCTGAGCAACACGTTCGGTTTCGGCGGTCACAACTCGACGGTCATCTTCCGCAAGCTCTAACCGTCCGAACCGTTGTGCGATGCTGGATTTCGTGCTTCGCCCTCTGAAAAGAAACTTCGGACGGGACAAGTCTTATTACAGAATCGTCGATGATATGCTGGGCTTCATCCCGCATAACATCGAACTCTACAAGCTGGCTTTGATTCACAAGTCAGCTTCTTTTGTTTTGGAGAACGGTACGCCCATCAACAACGAGCGGCTCGAGTTCCTGGGCGATGCCGTTATCGAGGCCGTGACGTCGGACTACCTCTACATCGAATTCCCCGAGCGCGACGAGGGGTTCATGACGCAGCTGCGGTCGAAAATCGTCTCGCGTCAGTCGCTCAACGGCATTGCGGTGAAAATCGGTCTCGACCGCCACGTGATTTCGAACAGCAGCGGCAACTTCGCCCAGAAACACATCTATGGCGATGCCTTCGAGGCGATGATGGGGGCCGTCTACCTCGACCAGGGGTACGACTTCGTCAACCGGCTGCTCATCAACCGGATATACTACCGTCATCTGGACCTCGAGCAGCTGACCGACGAGGAGACCGACTTCAAGAGCCGCCTCATCGAATGGTGTCAGAAGAACCACCATACGATTCTCTTTCAGACGGGACACGACAAGGGGTACACCTCGAGCCGGCCGCTCTTCTGCTCCACGGTGCTCATCGACGGATTGGAGATGGGCCATGGCGCCGGCGAATCGAAGAAGGAGGCTGAGCAGCGTGCCGCCCGTTCGGTTTCGTGCTCGATGAGCGACGAGGATTGCGCCTCGCTGCTGGATAAATTCGACCGTTTGTCGGAATGACAGCCATGATGCAACCGCTCTATGACAAGGCGCTGTCGCGGGGTGTCGCCTCGCTGACGGACGGGGAGTTGCTGACGCTTCTGGTCGGCGACCCCGAACTGGCCGCGGCGGTGCTGCGTGCCTGCGGCGGTTCGCTGGCGGCCCTTGCCGCCGAGGAGCCTGCACGGTTGCGTATGACGGGCGGTCTGGGGCGCAGCCGGGCGCTGCAGCTTCTGGCTGCGGCCGAGTTCGGCCGCAGGGTGGCCGAAAGCCGTGCCGAGGAAACCGACGTCATCGCCACGAGCGACGACGTGGTGCGCCTGTTCCGTCCCCGGCTCGAACATCTTGCCCACGAGGAGTGCTGGGTGCTCTACCTCACCTCGTCGAACCGGATTGTCGAGCGGCAGCGGGTCAGCCAGGGAGGCGTCCAGGGGACGGTGGTCGACCACCGGCTCATCGTCAAGCGGGCCCTCGAACTGCTCGCCACGCAGCTGATAATGATTCACAACCATCCGTCGGGCGCCGCCGAGCCGAGTGCACAGGACCGTGCGCTTACCGACAAGATTGCCCGTGCGGCCGCACTGTTCGATATCCGGCTGCTCGACCATCTGATTATTTCGCGCGAGGGGGACTATTCGTTCCTGCGCGAAGGGCTGTTGTGAGCGGTGTGGCGAAGCTCCCTGCTTCCGGTGTCCGATGTATGGCGAAGGGCCGATTTCCCGCGGGAAATCGGCCCTTCGGCCTTGTCGGACCGGAGGAGTGCCCTCGCGCCCTTCTCTTCATCGGGCAACGGTGCCGTGTCGTTCGGTGTCTGTTGTGGCGGGTCGGCTGCGGGGCAATGCGCCCGTTCTCGATTATGTGGCGAAAAAAAGGGGGCCGTAAGCGGCATTTGCCATTTATTTTGTACTTTTGTAATTCGGAAATCAGGTAAAATCAAAATACTATGACTCAGGAGGAACTTTTCAAGAAGCTGGTCGCTCACTGCAAGGAGTACGGATTCGTATTCCCCTCGAGCGAAATCTACGACGGTCTGGGTGCCGTCTATGATTACGGCCAGAACGGCGTCGAGCTGAAAAACAATATCAAGCGCTACTGGTGGGACTCGATGGTCAAGCTCCACGAGAACATCGTCGGCATCGATGCGGCGATTTTCATGCACCCCAAGACGTGGGAGGCTTCGGGCCATGTGAGCGCCTTCAACGACCCGCTCATCGACAACCGCGACTCGAAGAAGCGCTACCGTGCCGACGTGCTCATCGAGGACTGGCTGGCCAAGCAGGACGAGAAAATCGAGAAGGAGGTCGAAAAGGCCCGCAAGCGTTTCGGTGAGGCGTTCGACGAGGAGAAGTACCGCCAGACGTCGCCCCGCGTGGTGGAGACGGCCGCTCGCCGCGATGAAATCCACCGCCGCTTCGTCGAGGCGCAGAATACAAACGACCTTGCGGAGATGCGCCAGATTATCCTCGACTGCGAAATCGTCTGCCCCATCTCGGGTACCCGCAACTGGACCGAGGTGCGTCAGTTCAACCTGATGTTCTCGACGCAGATGGGTTCTACCTCGGAGGGCGCTTCGACCATCTACCTGCGTCCCGAAACGGCCCAGGGCATCTTCGTCAACTTCCTCAATGTCCAGAAGACCGGCCGCATGAAGCTTCCGTTCGGTATCGCCCAGATTGGCAAGGCATTCCGCAACGAGATTGTGGCGCGTCAGTTCATCTTCCGCATGCGCGAGTTCGAGCAGATGGAGATGCAGTTCTTCGTTCGCCCCGGCACCGAGATGCAGTGGTGGAACGAGTGGCGCAACACGCGTATGGCATGGCACCGCGCGCTGGGCTTCGGCGACGAGAACTACCGCTTCCACGACCATGAGAAGCTGGCCCATTATGCCAACGCCGCAACCGACATCGAGTACAACTTCCCGTTCGGCTTCAAGGAGGTCGAGGGTATCCACTCGCGTACGGACTTCGACCTGGGCAACCACCAGAAGTTCTCGGGCAAGAAGATGCAGTATTTCGACCCCGAAACGGGCGAGAGCTACGTGCCCTACGTCGTAGAGACCTCGATTGGTGTCGACCGCATGTTCCTGCAGGTGATGTCGGCCGCCTATACCGAGGAGCAGCTCGAGGGCGGCGATTCGCGCGTGGTGCTGCGTCTTCCGGCTGCGCTGGCTCCGGTCAAGGTGGCCATCCTGCCGCTCGTCAAGAAGGACGGCATGCCCGAGGTCGCGCAGAAGATTGTCGACCTGCTCAAGTACGACTTCAACGTGGTCTACGACGAGAAGGATTCGGTCGGCAAGCGGTACCGCCGTCAGGATGCCATCGGTACGCCCTTCTGCGTTACGGTCGACGGCCAGACGCTCGAGGACAACACCGTGACGGTGCGTCACCGCGACACGATGCAGCAGGAGCGCATCGCCATCGATGCACTCTACCGGATGGTCGACGAGGAGTGCTCCTATCGCAAGCTCTTCCGCAAACTGAACCTGTAGGCCGATGACTGCCCGTTCTCCCAGGGAAAGGCGCCGTCTGTGGATGGTTGCGCTCTGCAGTTTTCTGCTGGGCGCACTCCTCGGCGTACTGCTTTTGCTGAGCGGTTGGCTCGACCGCTGGGCGGGCTTCAATCTATGAGTGGGCATGGGACGCATTCTGGCCATAGACTACGGGACGAAGCGCACGGGGATTGCCGTGAGCGACCCGTTGCGCATCATCGCCGGAGGGCTGGTGACCGTCGAAACGAAGGAGCTCGAACGATGGCTGGCCGACTACTTCACGCGTGAAGAGGTCTCGACCATCGTGCTGGGCAAACCCATGCAGATGGATGGCTCGCCGTCGGAGACGTGGCGTTATGTCGAGCCGCTGGCCGCCCGCCTCCGCCGGGCCTATCCCGACAAGGAGGTTTGCTTCCACGACGAGCGCTTCACCTCGGTGATGGCGCATCGGACGATGCTCGAGAGCGGCATAGGCCGCATGGCGCGCCGCAACAAGGCGCTGGTGGATAAGATATCCGCCACGATTATTTTGCAAAGTTACATGGAATTCAACCGATGATTTATCCGATTGTTGTCTACGGCGACGAGGTGCTCCGCAAGCACTGTACGCCGCTTACGCCCGATACGCTCGACGTCAAGCAGCTCGAGCGCGACATGTTCCTCACGTTGGAGGAGGCCGGCGGTGTGGGACTTGCCGCTCCGCAAATCGGCAAGAACATCCGCTTCTTCATCGTCGACTGCACCCCCTGGGCCGAGGAGGACCCCGCGTGCGCCGACTACAAGCGGGCGTTCGTCAATGCAGAAATCTACGAATATTCCGACGAGAAGAAGAGCTACAGCGAGGGCTGTCTCTCCTTCCCGGGCATCTATGCCGACGTGTCGCGCTCGCTCTCGATTCGCATGCGCTACCTCGATACCGACTTCGTCGAGCACGACGAGGAGTTCACGGGGCTCAAGGCGTGGGTCATCCAGCACGAGTACGACCACATCGAGGGCAAGGTCTTCACCGACCGCATCTCGCCGCTGCGCCGTCAGCTGCTCAAGGGAAAACTGTTGAATCTGGCCAAGGGCAAGTACCGTTGCGCCTATAAAACCAAATAACCTATGAAGAAGTTTTTTGCTGCCGCTCTGGTCGCACTGGCCTGCGCCGGCTGTGTCAAGTCGCCGGTAGTCGGCGGCATCTATACCGATGTGAAGGACGGTATGGCCGTCACGGGCAATGCCGGTTCGAGCAAGGTCGGCACGGCCGAGGTCAAGGGCTATGTCGGTCTGGTGGCGCTGGGCGATGCGAGCATCCAGACCGCTGCACGCGATGCCGGCATCACGCGCATCCACCACGTCGACTACCAGGCGAAGTCCTACGTGGGTGTCTATACCATCTATACGGTGATTGTCTACGGTGATTAGGCGCGCGCTGCTGCTGACGGCATTGCTGTTGGCCGGGTGTGTGTCGGCGCTCCGTGCGCAGGATATCCGCGGCCGCTACGTGGTGCGCCAGGAGGAGGACGGAACCATCTATCACACCCTCCCGGTGACGCTCTTCGAGCGGGAGGAGTCGGGCGACCTGACCTTCGACATCACCTACAAAACGGGGCGCGACGGTCGGGCGACGCTCAATTTCACCTTCCGGATGGGGGAGCCCACCCCGCTCGATTCGGTCTGCTTCCGCTCGGGACGGACGACGATATCGGGTCCCGTCAAGCGATTCTACGTCGAGCCGTCGAAGCGTGAGTGGGTCCACCGCTATTCGCTCGAGGCCGCTGTCGAACCGTTTTACCGCTTCTTCGATGCGGAGGCCGAAGCCAGCGTAACGCTCTATTCGGGCGGTCGGGCCTATCGCTATGAGGCGCGGCGCCGGGCCTGGCGCGTGTATGCGCCCGTCGGTTTCCGGATTTTCGAGATGATTCGCTGCAACGAGGCCGAGTAGACGCCGTGGGCGCTGAACGATGGCCCGGCGAAGGGCGGTTTTTGAGCCCGCATGCTCCCGGTCCGGGAAGTTCCGTCAGGCGAAGGCTCAAATGCGAAAAAAGACTCTTCTGTACTGCAGAAGAGTCTTTTTTTCGTGTCGTTGTACCCGTTCTCAGAAGCGGTACGAGCCGCCAATCATGATGACGACCGGATTGGTACGGAGGTCGTCGAACATGGGCTGCCACTTCAGACCAGCCGTCAGGTCCCAGTTGTTGGCGACGCGGAAGTCGCAGCCGGCACCGATATTCATGCCGAAGGCCCATCTGCCGATGTCGTTTCCAGTAAGGCCGACCGAGGGATAAACCGCCCATGTGTCGCTGATGTGGAAGAGGTATTGGGCGTCGCAGCTTACGTCGATGGAGCAGTGGTTGTGCAACAGGGCTGCGATGGCAGGTTCGATGCGCCAGTTGTCCGTGATGCTGTAGCGTCCCGATGCGCCCAGGCCGATGACGGCGTCACCCGTGTTGGTGTAGATGCTCATTTTGGGGGCGATAGCCCACTTCCCGGCATCCTGAGCCGATGCTATCGAAGCCGAGCAGAGCACGATGGCGATAGCAAGAATGATTTTTTTCATGGTAAAAAGTTTTTTTGTATTGCTTGCTAATTCAAATATAGTGTTAAATAGCGTATCGTCAAAATAAATTCAACCAACCGTGTTTTTTTATCAACCAATAGACCACTGTTTCGTCTCTGTTTCCGAATGGGCCGTATTCCGTTTTTCAGCGGAATCACCGCATGAAATGTGCCAGGCGTGCCGTCGGCCTCGCTCCTCGTCTCGCCGCGGCGGGGTGCCTGTTGCGGCTCCTCGCATGGCAATCGGGCGTGTGCGTGCACAGCGTCCGGGCGCATGTCCCGTTCAGCGCACCGCATGACATCTTACCGCATGACATCGAAAAGCCCCTGCATCCTCGGATGCAGGGGCTTTCGTCACATCTCTTCGCGCGCGGACCTTGCGGTCCGCTGCGAGGGATTGGGATTACTTCTGGTTCAGAGCTGCGTGGGCTGCGGCCAGTCGTGCGATGGGCACGCGGAAGGGCGAGCAGCTGACGTAGTTCAGACCGGCATAGTGGCAGAACTCAACCGACGAAGGCTCGCCGCCGTGCTCGCCGCAGATACCGCACTTGAGCTTTTCGCGTACCGAGCGGCCCTTGAAGACGGCTTCGCGGATGAGCTGGCCGACACCGTTGCGGTCGAGAATCTGGAACGGGTCGTTCTTCAGGATGCCCTTCTCGAGGTAGATGGGCAGGAATTTGCCGATGTCGTCGCGCGAGAAGCCGAGCGTCATCTGCGTCAGGTCGTTGGTACCGAACGAGAAGAATTCGGCCACTTCGGCAATCTGGTTGGCCGTCACGGCGGCGCGCGGCACCTCGATCATCGTACCGACCATGTATTCGATGCGGTCGTTGCGCTCGCTGAATACCTCGTTGGCCGTCGAGTCGATGATGTTCTTCTGGTAGCGGAGCTCCTTGTGGTTGCCCACCAGCGGCACCATAATCTCGACATGCACGGGAATGCCCGTAGCCTTGACGTTCATGGCAGCCTCGATGATGGCGCGGGTCTGCATCTCGGTGATTTCGGGATAGGTGTTGCCCAGACGGCAGCCGCGGTGACCCAGCATGGGGTTGAACTCGGCCAGCGACTCGACCTTGGCGACGATCTTCTGCAGGGGCACGTTCATCTCCTCGGCCATCTCCTTCTGGCCCTTCTCATCGTGGGGCACGAACTCGTGCAGAGGGGGGTCGAGCAGGCGGACGGTCACGGGATATCCGTTCATCGCCTTGAACAGGCCTTCGAAGTCGCCGCGCTGCATGGGCAGCAGCTTGGCCAGCGCCACACGGCGTCCGGCCTCGTCGTCGGCCAGAATCATCTCGCGGATGGCCTTGATGCGGTCACCCTCGAAGAACATGTGCTCCGTACGGCAGAGACCGATACCCTCGGCGCCGAATGCGAAGGCCTGTGCGGCATCCTTCGGCGTGTCGGCATTGGCGCGAACCTTCAGCACGGCATACTTGCCGGCCAGCTCCATCAGCTTGCCGAAGTCGCCGCTCAGGTCGGCAGCCTTGGTAGCCACCTGGCCCAGGTAAACCTCACCCGTCGAGCCGTTGAGCGAAATCCAGTCGCCCTCCTTGACCGTGTAGCCGTTCACCTCGATGGTGCGGGCCTTGTAGTCAATCTGCAGCTCGCCGGCGCCCGATACGCAGCACTTGCCCATACCGCGGGCAACGACCGCTGCGTGCGAGGTCATACCGCCGCGTGCCGTCAGGATACCGGCGGCGTCGAGCATGCCCTTGAGGTCCTCGGGCGAGGTCTCGATACGTACCAGCACGGCCTTCTGGCCCGTCTTTGCCAGCACCTTCTCGGCATCCTCGGCGAAGAATACCACCGGACCCGTTGCGGCGCCGGGCGATGCGGGCAGACCCTTGACAATCACCTTGGCGTTCTTGATGGCCGTCTTGTCGAAGACGGGGTGCAGCAGCTCGTCGAGCTTCGCGGGCTCGCAGCGCAGCACGGCGGTCTTCTCGTCGATGAGGCCCTCGCGGAGCATGTCCATCGCAATCTTCACCATCGCGGCACCCGTACGCTTGCCGTTGCGGCACTGCAGCATCCACAGCTTGCCGTCCTGGATGGTGAACTCGATGTCCTGCATGTCGGTGAAGTACTGCTCCAGATGGTGCTGGATTTCGTTGAGCTCCTTGTATACCTCGGGCATCACCTCCTCGAGCGAGGGGTACTTCTCCTTGCGCTCCTCCTCGGAGATGTTCTGGGCGGCAGCCCAGCGCTTCGAGCCCTCGATGGTAATCTGCTGCGGGGTGCGGATGCCGGCCACGACGTCCTCGCCCTGGGCGTTAATCAGATACTCGCCGTTGAAGATGTTCTCGCCCGTGGCGGCGTCGCGCGAGAAGGCAACGCCCGTTGCCGAGTTGTTGCCCATGTTGCCGAATACCATGGCCTGAACCGATACGGCGGTACCCCATTCGGCGGGGATGTTGTTGAGCTTGCGGTAGAGGATGGCGCGCTCGTTCATCCACGAACCGAAGACGGCGCAGATGGCTCCCCAGAGCTGGTCCCACGGGTTGGTCGGGAAGTCCTCGCCGGTCTGCTTCTTGACAGCCTCCTTGAACTTGCGGACGAGCTCCTTCAGGTCGTCGGTGGTCAGGTCGGTGTCGTTCTTCACGCCGCGCAGCTTCTTCTGCTCGTCGATAATCACCTCGAAGGGGTCGTGGTCCTCCTTCGATGCGGGCTTCATGCCGAGCACCACGTCACCGTACATCTGGACGAAGCGGCGGTAGGAGTCCCATGCGAAGCGGGGATTGCCCGAGAGCTTCGAGATGGCCTCGACGGCATGGTCGTTCATACCGAGGTTGAGAATCGTGTCCATCATGCCGGGCATCGAGGCGCGGGCGCCCGAACGCACCGATACGAGCAGGGGTTTGTCCTTGTCGCCGAACTTGCGGTCGGTCAGCCGCTCGATGTTCTGGATGGCCTTCTCCACTTCGGGGCGGAGCAGGTCGATGACCGTCTGCTTGCCGTGGGCGTAGTATTCGGTACATACCTCCGTGGTGATGGTGAAGCCCGGAGGAACGGGGATGCCAATGAGGTTCATCTCGGCGAGGTTGGCACCCTTTCCGCCGAGCAATTCACGCATTTTGCCATTACCCTCGGCCTCTTTGTTGCCGAAGGTATAGACACGTTTAACGTCTGCCATAGTAATGATGTTTTATGATATGATTTGTTTTTGAATTTATATACGTAAAGTTAATAAAATTTTTCTTTTCGGCTGATTTATATAGCCGAAAAATTGCGGTCATGTTCCACACGCCGCAATTCATGATTTCCCCTTTTCGTTTGGGAAAGCGAATATAGGAAAACTTTTCGGGAAAACCAAATAATCAGCGCACATAAATGAATACGGGCAGCGAAAAGCTCCACCCGCCGCGGTAGCGGTCCCGCGAGTAGGTCGGAAGGGGTCCGGTGCCCCGTTCGTCGAAGAGGAAGCGCCGTGCGTAGACGTCGGCGCCGCATACCTCGAAGAGCGTGTCGGCGAGGATGCGGTCGCGCATGTACCAACTGCCGTTCGGATAGCGTACGTTGCCCCGTCCGGCCCTTTCGGCCCTGCGCAGAGGCTCCGTGAGCCCGTACCTGCGTGCCGCATGCGGCGGGATGCGTCCCATGACGAGCAGACGTACGGCGGGGCGCTCGCTGCGGTGCTCGGCGATGAAGCGTTCGGCCATGCGCGGGTTGCGGCTCAGCAGCAGCCCTACGGTGTCGCGGCGCAGGATGCCCTCGATGTAGAGGCAGTCGCGCAGCTGCTCCGACTCTGTGGGCCGGAACAGGTCTCCGTAGTAGAGCAGCGCGAAGTCCAGTCCGTCGAATGCATTCATCGTGCTGTGCAGATAGGTGTAGTCGCCGCGGCAGGCGGCCGACAGGTCGCGGACGACCGCCTCGTTCTCCACGCCGTAGAGCGCCACGAGGGGCAGGGCCATCGAGTCGATGACGGCGGCCGTGCGGCTGATTTTGCGGCGGTAGCGTTCGGTGTTCCATGCGAGCCGTCCCTGCGGCGTATGGTCCGAGTCGTCGTAGAAGAGCGCGGGGATGGTGTCGTAGAGCCCGTCGAGGTCGTAGAAGGCGATTCCCAGCGGCCGGCGGGTCTGGGCCGGGGCGAACGGGCCGCACATCGCCAGTGCGGCGAGGAGCAGAAGCGCGGCGGGTCGTTTCATGGCATTGCCTCGGACTTTTCGGAGAGCCGGTGCAGCAGCCGTCGGCCCAGCGGACACTCCGCACAGCGTCGTGCGGCGCAGTATTCGGTAGCCAGCTGCAGCAGCGCCTGCGTCTCGAAGGCGTTGCGGGGAGCCGGCACCCCGGCGCTGTGCCACGAACGGATGTAGCGGTTGTCTTCGGCGTCGAGCCGTTCGAGCAGCGTAAGCGAGCGGTCGCGCAGCGTCTCCTGTCCCGAGTAGCAGCCGAAGGCGTATTGCAGCACGGCGACCAGGTTGATGCCGATGATGTTGGCCTTGAAGTTGCCCAGCCGCTTGGGCGAGTCGTCGCTTGCGGCCCCCGGAACGTAGTGCGTGCGCCAGTATTCCGACGCCTCGATGCGGAAGAGCCGCCGTACGTCGTCCTCGTTGCGGCAGGCCATGGCGCGGTCCATGATGAACTCGTCCTGGGCGAAGAATTCGGCCGCCTGGGCCAGACGCAGCACGGGATGGTTGGCCGGACGGATTCCGGCCAGCTCCCACTGCGAGGCGTCGAGCCGCTCGAGCGTGTATTTTGAGGCGAGGTATTCGAACGAACGGCGCAGGTCGAGCGTGTAGGTGTCGTCGCGGTAGAGCTCCAGCAGGCCCGAGCATCCGAGCAGCATTGCCTCGACGGCATGGGGAGCCAGCCTTTCGCGCAGCACGATGCGGTAGGGGACCCTCCGTGCGAGTTCGAGATAGACGGCCTGGTTGGTCCGGTCGCCCAGCGTGCGGAAGTACATCAGGTAGAAGGTCTGGTTCCAGTTCTGGGCCGACTCCTCCCAGAGCTCCGTCACGGTGCGCATCTTGCGCTGCAGGCGGTCGAAGAGCAGGGCCGTGTAGAGCTCGTTGCGGTGCAGCGGCAGCAGTGCGGCGATGTGTTCGCCGCAGCAGCAGCTTCCGGCTCCGGCCCGCAGCCGGTTGAGCATCCGCTCTTCGCGCTCGCTGCCGGCCATCGTCAGAGCATGTTGAGTTCGAGCAGCGCCTCTTCGGACATCATGCTCTTGTCCCATACGGGGTCGAACGTCAGAATCACGTTGACCGACTTCACTCCGGCGACCTTGCCCACCTGGATGTTGACATCCTCGACCAGCATGTCGGCCATCGGGCAGTTGGGGGCCGTGAGCGTCATGCGGATGTTGGCCACGCCGTCGGGCGTGTAGTCGATTTCGTAGACCAGTCCCAGGTCGTAGATGTTCACCGGAATTTCGGGGTCATAGATATTTTTGAGCGTAAGGACAATCTCCTTTTCGACCTTGAGAATCTCTTCGGGTGTCATGGTGGAAAGCAATCTTATGGGGAAAACTACGCGTGGTGCTGCTCGTGTTCGCGGGCCTCGAAGGCCAGCGCATAGAGCCGCATCTGTTTAATCATCGCCAGCAGCCCGTTCGAACGGGTGGGCGAAAGGTTGGCGCTCAGTCCGATGGCGTCGATGAAGTAGAGCTCCGTGTCGAGGATTTCGCGGGGCGTGCGGCCGTTGAGGACGCGGATGAGCAGCGCGATGATGCCGCGCGTGATGATGGCGTCGCTGTCGGCCGAGAACCACACCTTGCCCTCCTCGCAGCGGGCGTCGACCCAAACGCGCGACTGGCAGCCCTGAATCAGGTACTGTTCGGTGCGGTGTTCGGGGGCGATGGCCGGCAGCGAATCGCTCAGCGAAATCAGGTAGTCGTACTTGTCGAGCCAGTCGTCGAATACGGCGAACTCCTCGATGATTTCCTCCTGTATCTTGTCCATGGTCATAACGGTTGAATTACAAATCGACGATTTCCGGGAGTATGCTGCCTTCGGAGGCGGCCGGTTCCGTAATCTCCAACAGGCGTGCCAGCGTCGGGGCGACGGAGGTCATGTCGACTCTCCGCTTCACCTTCGTCATGCCGGCGCCCGTGCCGTAGAAGAGCAGCGGCACATGGGTATCGTAGCCGTACATCGAGCCGGACAACGAGCGGCAGCGTTCGCGTTCCTCAATCCAGCCGGGCATCAGGTTGAGGATGACGTCGCCCGAGCGGCGGGGGTAGAAGCTGTTCTGCATGCGCTGCGCATAGCCGCTGCCGAAGTAGCTTGTCCGCATGGCGGTGGCCGAGAGGGCGTGCGATACGCCGCGGAACTGCATGGCGAAGATGGCCACCTCGTTCTGCACCTCGGCCAGGTCGAGACCGCGCTCGTAGACGAGGTTGTGGTTCAGGTAGATGCACTTGTTGCTGAACTCCAGCAGCCAGTTGCCCGAGCCGTAGCGGGCGTTGAGGAAGCTGTTGACGATGACCTCGAACTGCCGCGTGTTGAAGCGTTCGAGCGGCTCGGGCCCCGCATCGTACGAGGGGCTGGTGCCGTGGTCCGAGGTGAGCACCACCGTGACGTTGCCCTCCTTGACCTGCGCGAAGAGGAAGGTCAGGAAGTCGGCCAGGTCGCGGTCCAGCCGGTAGTACATGTCCTCGGCTTCGACCGATTCGGGCCCGTAGGCCTCGGTGATGCGGCGCGAGGAGTCGAGGCAGATGTTCAGCAGGTCGGGCGTCTCGTCGGCCCCGAGGCGGAACTGCGCGATGGCCTGCTTGGCGAAGCCCAGCACGGCGGTGTTGCCGGCCGGGGTGTAGAGCATGCGGTCGAGGTCGGTGTGCAGCTCGGGTGCTCCGTCGACGGTGCGGATGCGCTCCTTTTGGCGCTGGATGCCGGCCAGCTCGATGTCGCTGCGGCGCGTGTTGACGTAGTCGTCGGGCGAGAGCAGCGTGCGCCACCTTTCGTCGAGGTAGGAGCTGTTGAACCGCTCCCGGTTGCCGCGCTCGACCCATGCGGGCGGGATGGGCAGGTAGTAGGTCGACGAGCTCCAGCCGCAGGTGAGCGAATCGAGCCAGTAGGCTTCGCCCCCCTTGCCCGCCATCACGACGGCCGAGGTGGCCTCGGCGGCGATGGTGACCTGGCGGCTTCCTTCGAGCTGCCGCTCCATGGTCTCGGCCAGCGTCGGGGCGATGAGGTTGTAGGGGCCGTTCCCCTGGCGGCCGGCGAGCAGATGGACGGTGCGGTTTTCGGTGTAGTTCTGCCAGCGGGTGCCGACCACGCCGTGGGTCGAGGGCATGGCGCCCGTGGTGAGCGTGGCGAGCGACACGGGGGTCGTCGTCTGCTGGCAGTCGTAGCGGCTGTCGGCGTATTCGGTGCCGCCGCGGCGCAGGCGGAGGAACCCTCCGTCGCAGAAGTTGGCGGCATAGCGGTCGAGGTCCTCGGCGCGCATCGAGCCCACGACAATCTGGACAACCAGTCGGGGGCGTGTGGCCGCGGCAAGGTCGGCGGCGGCCAGCAGCAATGCGGCGAGCAGGATGGTGAATCGTTTCATTGCGTATGGGTGAAAACCGGGAGGCAAATTTACGCTTTTTATTTCAAAAAGCGAGCGAAATAAGCCCGCTCGGCCGTGAAATCGACCTCGCGGAGCGCCTCGATGGCGGCGAGCTGCCGGCGGCAGAAGTCGCGGCACGCCTCGCTTCCGGGGTGTTGCATCCGGTGTTCGGCCGCCCGGACAATCCGTTCGACTTCGGGCAGCTGTCTTTGCGCCCGTTCGGAGAGGGCCGCCCGGACGAAATGCTCCCAGACATATTCGACCGCCTGCGTCGAGGGGTGAACCAGGTCGTCGGCGTAGAAGCGGTAGTCGCGCAGGTCGTCCGTCACCATCTCGAAGGCGGGGAAGTAGCGTACCCGCTCCGGGAAACGCTCCGCAAGCGCTTCGGCCGCCAGCCGCAGCGTCGCCTTGCTGAGCGAGTTGCCCGCCAGCCCGTCGCCCGTATGGCGCACGGGGCTTACGCTCACGATGACCCGCTTGTCCGCAAGCTCTCTCTCGAGCAGCCGGGCGAGCGGTTCGACGGCCTCGTCGACCGTCAGCCGGCGGCGGACAAACTCCGAGGCGGGCTGGCGGTGGCAGTTGGCCACCGTCTCTGCACCGTGGTCGTAGACCCACGCCGTGCCGAAGGTGAGCAGCAGCGTGTCGGCTCCGCGCAGCGCCTCGGCGCCGCGCCGCACGGCCTCGTTCATCGCCTCGAGCGCCCCGTCTGCCTCCGTGCGCGAAAACGAACCGTGGAATCCGTAGTGGAACCATAGGCCGTCGGCCGAGCGGCGGAGCTCCTCGCGGCGGACCGCCTCGGCGCGCAGCAGCCGGCCGAGCGTGGAGGCGATGGAGCGAGGGTTGAAGAGTACGCCCGTGGGGTTGGCCTCGATGCGGAACTTCGCCCGTGCGAGCCGGGCCGGAATGAGCTCGGCAAAGCACGAACCGAGGGCCAGCATCCGGCTCGTGTAGTCGATGTCGGTGCCGAGGCTGAAGGGTTCTATTTCGGTGCGGAACTTCATGTTGCGGGAATGAGGTGCTGAAGCCGGGGGCTTATCGGTCGATGACGCCCGAGCCGACGAGCTCCTCGCCGTCGTACCAGGCGGCGAACTGGCCCGGGGTGATGCCCCGCTGCGGCTCGTCGAAGAGGATGAAGCCGCCCTCGTCGCGGACGTAGAGCGTGGCATCCTGAAGCGGCTGGCGGTAGCGTATCCGCACGCGGAAGCGGCCGCTCCGGCCCGGGGCGAGTTCCCGCGTGGGGTTGACCCAGTGCATCTCTTCGGGGCGGATGCGCAGCGCGTGGCGGTAGAGGCCCGGATGGGCATCGCCTTCGCCGACATAGATGACGTTCTGTTCGACGTCGGTGGCCAGGATGAAGAGCGATTCCCGGCGGCCGCCGATGCCGAGCCCCTTGCGCTGGCCGATGGTGTAGAAGTGGGCGCCGTTGTGTCCGCCGATTTTCTTGCCGTCGCGCACGGTGTAGTGCCACGGCTCGGCCAGGGCCGCAAGCTGTTCGGTCGTGGGTTCGGTGCCGGGGGCGGGAGGGGCAGGCCGGCCGGCGTATTTGGGCCACTCGGCGCGTATTTCGTGGACGTTGCCCCGCCGTGCGGCCAGCTTCTGCTGGAGGAAGAGCGGCAGGTCGACTTTGCCCACGAAGCAGATGCCCTGCGAATCCTTGCGCTTGGCGGTGGCCAGCCCCTGCTCGGCGGCGATACGCCGCACCTCGGGTTTGAGCAGCCCGCCTACGGGGAAGAGCGCCGGGCGCAGCTGCTCCTGCGAGAGCTGGCAGAGGAAGTAGCTCTGGTCCTTGCCCGGGTCGCTGCCCGCAAGCAGCCGCCATGTCGTGCCGCCGTCGGCGCGCACCTCCTCGGCCTTGCGGCAGTAGTGGCCCGTGGCGACGTAGTCGGCCCCCAGGCGGAAGGCCTCCTTCATGAAGACGTCGAACTTGATTTCGCGGTTGCAGAGCACGTCGGGATTGGGCGTGCGGCCCCGCTCGTACTCCGAGAACATGTAGTCGACCACCCGCCGGCGGTATTCGGCCGAGAGGTCCGTCACGTGGAGCGGAATGTCGAGCCGGCGCGCGACCAGCTCGGCGAAGAGGCGGTCGTCGTGCCAGGGGCAGTCGCCCTCGAGTGTGCCCGTGGTGTCGTGCCAGTTAATCATGAAGAGTCCCACCACGTCGTATCCCTGCTGCTTGAGCAGATAGGCGGCTACCGACGAGTCGACGCCGCCCGAGAGTCCTATTACAACACGTTTCATCTTTGCTGTCGTTCGAGTGTTTCGGCGAGGAGCCCCGTCAGGTCGAGCCCGGGCTCCGTGAAGAGGCGCGAGGTGTCGGCTCCGAGCAGTTCGAGCACCCGCATCAGGTTGTAGCCCGTGGCGTAGAAGTAGGTCGTCCGCACGGGGTCGTCGAGCCAGGTGTCCTGCTCGGTATAGATGCCCAGGCGGAGGCCGGTCGTGGCCTCGACGTAGCGGGCCGTCCCCTCCATCAGTTCGTAGAGGCGTTCGGCCTCGACCATCCGCGGGCCGTTGTAGCGGAGCATCCGTTCGCGGCGTTCGGCGCGGGTGTCGAGGTAGAGGCGGAGGCAGGAGTCGCGGCGCGCGGTGTCGCCGGCCGCAAGAGCGCCGCGCAGCGCCTCGTTTTCGCGGTCAATCAGTCTGCGCAGCCAGTCCGTACCCTGGTAGTGGCGGCGGAAGGGGCCCTGCGGAAAGTCGCGGCAGTGCTGCTCGAACTCACGCAGGAACTCGGGGTGCATCAGCTGGAAGCCGTGGGTGTACTCGTGAAGCGCCATGAGCGCCCAGGCCTCGTCGGAATCGGTCCCGGCGACGAACTGCGCCGTGGTCTCGGGCGAGCTGCAGAGCAGGACGGGCGAGCGGTAGTCGAAGCGGGTCGAATCGTCGAACGTGAGGCACGTATGCATGTGGAAGGGGAGCGAATCCACGCGGGCGCACTTGTAGATGCTCAAACCCTCCTCTTCGTGCATCGGGCGGCACGCCAGCCTGTCGCGGAGGGTCCGGGTCGGGTTTGCGGCATAGCAGACCGAGTCGGTGTAGTAGAGCATCGGCACGTCGCACTGCGGACGGAGCAGGGCGGGCCATCGGCGGCCCGCCTCGTCGCGCAGTTCGCGCACCAGGCGGATGCGGTGGACGATAAGCGCTTCGCCTTCGGGCTGCGGTGCCGAGCAGCCGCTCAGCAGCAGGACCAGGGCGTACAGTGCGAGGATTCGTTTCATGGATGTCGCGTTTGGGGCAGGCTGTCGGTATGCGCTGCCGGTTGCGAAATTACGAAAAATATTCAACAACCCGAAACGCCGACGGGGCGGACGGCTGCGACCGTCCGCCCCGCAGGTGCATCGGTGCGGGATTCCGCCCTCAGAGGTCGGTCATACCCTCGGGAAGCACGAGCTTCACGCTCCGCTGCTCGAAGTCGATGCGGGCGATGAACTCCTCGACGGCGGGGACCAGCACCCGTCGTCCGCCCGTCTCCAGCTCGAAGAGCGGGTTGGCTTCGCTGTCGTAGTAGTCGGTCAGCCGGCCCTCGAAATGGAGGGGTTCGGCCTCGTGGCGCGTCTCGATGCCCTCGACATGGAACCCGATGAGGTCCTCGAGGTAGAACTCGTCGTCGTCCCGCTCACCGCTCTCGATGCGGAACTCGAGACCGACGAGCTCCGCCGCGCGGCGCTCCGTATCGAAGTCGGCAAACGAGGCGACGGCGCCCGAGATGCCTCGCCGCTCGAAGCGTTCGCACCAGAGCGGTACGTCGAGCGAGTCGATTTCGACGAAAAGCGGGGTCTGCTGCGGAGTGAACTCCTCCGGGAAGTCGGCATAGAGCGAGAGCATCAGTCCGCCCTCGGTGCCGAAGGGTTTGTTGATTCTGCCGGCGGGAACAAGCATGGTAGGGGTGTTTTGGTGTGTGATGGCATGGGGGTGTGGCGGCGGGCGTCCGGGACGGGGCCTTGTCCGCCGGACCTGGCGGAAACGAAAAACCCGATAAATCTCCGAAGAGAGTTACCGGGCGTTTTCGAAAGAGAGACCTGCGATTAAGCCTCAGCGGGAGCCTCGGCGCCCTCGGCGGGAGCTTCGGCAGCAGCAGCCTCAGCGGCCTCCTTGGCAGCGGCTTCGGCAGCGGCCTTCTTCTCGGCGATGGCCTTTGCGCGCTCCTCGTTGACCTTGGCCTCGGCAGCCAGACGGGCCTTCTGGGCCGACTTGGCATCCGATGCGAGCTTGTTGCTCTTGGCCTCAATCTTGCCGGCCTTGGCCTCGAGCCACTTGTTGAAGCGAGCCTCGGCCTCAGCCTCGGTGAATGCGCCCTTGGCGACACCGCCCAGCAGGTGCTTCTTGTACATTACGCCCTTGTACGAGAGAATTGCCCGACAAGTATCCGTAGGTTGTGCGCCTTTGAGTAACCAACCCAGAGCTTTCTCGAAGTTCAGGTCAATCGTAGCAGGATTCGTGTTGGGGTTGTAGGTACCCAGCTTCTCGATGAATTTACCGTCACGCGGCGCTCTGCTATCTGCGGCAACGATGTGGTAGAAGGCGAAACCCTTCTTGCCATGGCGTGCCAGACGAATTTTAACAGCCATTTGCTATAAAATTAAAATTAATAAAACGCTCACCCACTTTGGGCTTTTAAGCCCGCAAATGTAGGCAAAATATTTCGGATGGCAAAATAATTCGTTGAAAAAGCGTCGGATGCGGCGGATAGCGGGGCGGAAGTCGGCGGGCTGCGGCAAAGGTCGGCTGGCGGCAGAGTGTGGTAGAAGTCGGAAGGCGACGGACGGCGGAAGTAGGCTGGCGCGGCGTCGCCCGGCACCCCTGCGGAGGCTGCGGCTGGCCTCGGGCTGCGGGCCACCGCTCTCCGCGCGGTCCGAATATGAGGCCAACGTTTGGAGAATCGGGGGATTTGTATTAATTTTGCATCCCGAAATCGCCTTGAGGCGGTTGGCGATGGTTCCGTAGCTCAGTTGGATAGAGCAACAGCCTTCTAAGCTGTGGGTCTTGGGTTCGAATCCCAACGGAATCACCCGAAACGGAAAGCGGGAGACTCTCCAGAAGAGTCTCCCGCTTTTTTTTGTGCACTCCGGCCGTTCCGTTCCATCGGGCGGTACCCGTCTGCCACAGGGGTCGAATGACGGTCCGGGCCGCAATGTCAGTCGCGAGTCTGACCGGCGGGTGCGGGCTCCGTCCCGGCCTGCTCCTGCGGAGAGCCGGCGGAATCCTGCCCCGGCTCAGCTTACGCGGAGCGTGTCGACGAGCGGATGTTCGGCCGACGAGGGTCCCACCTCGATGCGTATGCGACCCTCGTAGCTCGTCGGGCGGTAGTCGCGGCCGATAATCTGCAGGTCGCCGGGCGTGAGGCGGAACTCCACCTCGCGCTCCTCACCGGCCGGGATGGCGACGCGTTCGAATGCCTTCAGCTCGCGCAGGGGCTGTACCAGCGGCGCCTCCAGATGGCGGATGTAGAGCTGTGCGACCTCCTCACCGTCCCGCTCGCCGCAGTTGCGCACCGTGCAGCGGATGCGGTAGTCGTCCCTGCCGAGCGAATCGACGGCCAGATTGCCGTACTCGAAGTGCGTATAGCTGCGTCCGAAGCCGAAGGGGTAGAGCGGCGTGGCCTCCAGTTCGACATAGTCGTGGTTGGCCGGCACGAGCTTGTTGTAGTGGACGGGCAGCTGTCCCTCGGTGCGGGGAATCGAGACGGGGAGGCGTCCTGCGGGGTTGTAGCGTCCGAAGAGCACCTCGGCCAGCGCATCGCCGCCGGCCTGGCCCGGATACCAGGCCGTCAGCAGCGCATCGGCATGCTCCGAGGCCCAGCGCATGTCGAGCGGGCGTCCCTCGATGTAGACGACCACCAGCGGCTTGCCGGTCCGTTCGAGTGCGCGCAGCAGCTCCTCCTGTCGGCCGAGCAGCGCCAGCGAGGCGCGGTCGTTACCCTCGCCGCACTCCATGTCCTTCAGGCTGCGGGTCGAGGCTACGGCGGCTCCCGTGGCGAGGTATTCCGTGTCGAAGTCGCGGGCGCTCGAACCTCCGACCGCCACCACGACGACATCCGAGCGGCGTGCTGCATCGACCGCCCGGTCGATTTCTGCCGTCGAGAGGTCGCGGATGGCGCAGCCGCGGACGTAGCGGACGCGGTCGGCTCCGATGAGCCGTTCGATGCCGCGGCGCAGCGTCGTCACGCCGTCGGACTGCTGGGCCGTGTAGTCGCCCAGCTGGTTGTATACGTTGTCGGCGTTGGGTCCGATGACGGCCACCGTGCCCACCTCCGTCCGAAGGGGCAGCACGCCGTTGTTCTCGAGCAGCACGATGCTCTGGCGCGCGGCGTCGAGCGCCGTCTGGCGGTGGGCGTCGCTGCCCGACGTGCAGGCCTCAGCATCGACGTAGGGGTTCTCGAAGAGACCCATCTCGAACTTGAGCCGCAGCACCCGTTCGGCGGCCCGGTCGATGAGCGCCGGGTCGACAAGCCCCTTGCGCACCGACTCGATGAGCGTGAGGTAGGCCTCGCCGCAGAGGTCGGCATCGACTCCGGCCGTGAGCGCCTTGCGTGCCGCGTCGTCGACCGACGTGGCCACGCCGTGCGTCTGGTAGAGTCCCTCGATGCTGAAGAGGTCCGAGATGACGAAGCCATCGAAGCCCCACTCGCCGCGGAGCACCTGGCCGATGAGGTAGTCGTTCATCGTGCAGGGGAGGCCGTCGATGGAGCTGTAGGCGGTCATCACCGAGCGGGCGCCCGCCCGGACGGCCGCCTCGACGGGCGGCAGGAAGGTGCGGCGCAGCTCACGCTCTCCGAGCAGGTTCGCTCCGCCGTTCTGGCCTCCGTCCGAGGCTCCGTAGGCGGCGATGTGCTTGAGCGTCGAGAGGGCGTGGCCCTCCTGGCTCAGGTCGGCCGAGCCCAGACCCTCGACAAAGGCGCGTCCCATGGCGGCCGAGAGGGTCGGGTCTTCGCCGTAGGACTCCTCGGTACGCGACCAGCGGGGGTCTCGCACCACGTCGAGCACCGGCCCGTAGGCGATGTGGGCCCCCTGCGTGCGGATTTCCGAGGCGATGGTTTGCCCCATGCGGCGGACAAGTTCGGGGTTCCACGTCGAGGCCTGTCCCAGTGCCGTGGGGAAGACCGTCGCGCCGATGGCCATGAAGCCGTGCGGCGCCTCCTCGGCCAGGAAGAGCGGAATGCCCCAGCGGCTGTGCTCGATGGCGTAGCGCTGCATGCGGTTGGCCAGCTCGGCGCCCATGCGGGGCGAGAGTCCCGTCTCGAGGTTGCGCTGCGTCCAGGGGTCGGCGCGGAAGGTGCCCCACAACATGCCGATGTGGCGCTCGTCGACCAGCTCGCGGAAACGGTCGGTCAACAGCACCGAGTCGCCGCGGCGTTCGTAGGTCTCCCAGCCGTAGGGGCACTGCAGCTGCCCGACCTTCTCTTCGAGGCTCATGCGCCGCACCAGGTCGGCGGCACGTGCCTCGGGGCTCTGCGTCGCATCGAGGTAGAGCGGTGTCGTTTGGCAGGAGCCCAGCCCGAGCAGCAGCGCTCCCATCAGGGTTTTCAGGGTTTTCATCGTTGGTCAGTTATCGTGTTTTTTTCTTTGTTGTTTCGGATGAGCCGGACCGTTCCCGACGGGGTGGGCCCGGATTCGGGGAACCTCCGACCTGCCGCCACCCTTATTTTCAAATCCCTCACCATGGGTTGATGCGGCATGTTGTCGGGGTCCCCTCTGCCGGTCCCCACGCATGGTGGGGCGACCGAAGCCATTAACGGTCTTGTGGCTGAAGCGTGACGCCGTCTTTCGGACGAGCCTCGCAGCGAGGCGCACGGGTCGGGCCGCATGTTTCCGTTCCGGAGCGTGCCGGGGTGGTAGGGGAGCCGTGACCACTCGTGCCGATGCGGGTCAGCGCATGGTTCGTTTGGTGTCGTCCGCGGCAGCAGGCATGCGCTTCCGTTCGGATAATTCCGGGAAGGGCGCCGCAGTTCGGGTGCGGACGGCAACGTATTTCTTTAAGGTACGTACGGCGTTTTGTCGCCGAAAGATAGTGAAAGGCGAGCGCAGAGGCAAATGAAAAACAGAGTTTTTCGCAATTTGACTCTGCCGAGCCGCCTCCTGTCTTCTCTAAAGATAGTGAAAGGCGAGCGCAGAGGCAAAAGAAAAACAGAGTTTTTTGCAATTTGACTCTGCCGGGCCGCCTCCTGTCTTCTTCGAAGGCAGTGGGTTTGTCGCAGATTTCCGCGCACTATTCCACGGCACCCTTCAGCAGGAGGGGTGCGCAGGGTTCACCGTAGAGCCTGATATAGAGCGTGTCCGTGTAGGGTCCCGAAGGTTTTCCGTCCGTTGCGACGCTTACGGTCGCTTCGGCGCGCGCTCCGGGCGCAAGGTAGGCCGGGATTTCAGCCTGTACGTCGGGCGAGCTGGCGCTCCAGTTGAGCCGCATCGGGGCCTCGGACGTATTGCAGAGCGTAAAGGTGCGCACGGGAGTCTCTCCGTGTTTGGTGAGGCGCATGCCGACCGCCTTCACGTCGGTACGAAGACCATCGGCCACTTCGTTGGGAAAGCGGAGTTCCTCCTCTGTCATGCTTCCTTCCACGTAGCCGTGTATTATCAGTGTGTTGAATTTCCGGTATGAGCCGTTGGTTGCGACCACCGTGAGGCCGCGCTTCTGTTCTCCGAACAGGTCCGAGGGGTCGAGCGTTACCTCGACGACGCCCTGCTTGCCGGGTTCAACCGGGGCTTTGGAGTATTCGGGCACGGCACAACCGCACTGCGAGTGGACCGTGAGGATGCTGACCGGGGCATCGGCAATGTTCGTATAGACGAACCGCAGCTTGACCTTGCCGTCGGAGGCCTTGATGCGGCCTATTTCCGCCGTTGGCTGTTCGAACCTCAGGATGCGGGCGGTCTGTGCCCGGAGGGTCGTCGCAAAGCCCAGCGCAAGCACAAGCAGAAGTGTACGGAACAGCAGGTTGTAACGCATGGTTGGCAGTTTTTTAAAAAGAGGATGCGGCGGCCGAGCGCCGCATCCTCCAGGTAGATATCCGCAAGTGACCGGGTTGGTTAGTCCACAACCGGGCACTTGATGTTCTCGAACCAGGTAATCGAACCCTTCGACGATACGGCGTCATAGCCGTGACCCGTCAGGTCCTTGACCGTCGAGCCGTCCTCCGACTCGTCCAGACGCCAGTAGGCTACCAGACCCTCCGAGTCGGGGCTTACGTAGCACTGGTTGTTCTTCAGCTCGACGCTCGTCAGCGCGCGGTTCCATACGCGGGCCTCGCTCACGCAGCCGTCCATGTAACGTCCGCGCTCCGAGCGGCCGATGTGGAAACCGTCCATGTAGTCCCAGGCCAGGTTGATGGCGCTCTTGGTCGAAGAGTCGAGCGTCTGGTCGGCCTCGCCGTTGATGTAGAGCGTCAGCTCCGAACCCGTATCGACAACGGCGATGTGGTACCACTGGCCCGTGTTGAAGTGGGTCGACGAGGTTACCGAAGCACCGCGGCCGGCGTACTGCAGCTGGTTCTTGTCGCAGGAGATGTCGCCGAAGCGGAGCAGGAAGTTCTCCTCGACGCCGATAACCGAGGCGATGCCCGGGTTTGACGAGGCCGAGTAGAAACTGTTCATGTAGACGCGGCACTCCATCGTGCAGACACCCATGTCGCTCAGCGAGGTGTCGTTCATCATCGACGGTACGGAGAAGTACCACGACTGTTCCAGATTGACGCACTTGGTGGTGATAATCTGGTTGATGAGCACGTACTGCGTCTGCGAGGCGCCGAGAATGCCCATGCCGTTCGACGTGCCGGTGATTTTCAGGGGCACGCAGTAGAGAGCGCCGTCCTCGAAGTCCTCCATCGTGGTGATTTCGAAGAGTGCGGAGCTCGACACGTTGCTGCCGGCGCTGATGGTCACCCGGTCGGAGGAGAGCTGATAGCTCCCCTCCGGCAGCATCTTGTAGGATGCACCGGTCTGTGCGTTGTAACTGTCGACGGCCGTCGGGTCGATAGCCAGTGTGACGTCGACGTCAGAGGTCATTTTGCACGACGAGGTCACCGTGATACCCATCGACGAAGGACCGTCGACGTACATGTTGGTTACGGGAGAGCTCTCCGTGCCGGTGAAGAATACCACGTCGGAGTATTCCAGCGATTTGTGGCATCCGGCCGTCAGCATCGTGGCAGCCAGCGCCATTGCGGAAAGAATCTTATTGAATTTCATGGTTGTGATTATTTGCTGTAAACATTGAACTCGGCCGTACCCATGTTGCTGGTGTAGGAAGCCGTGATTCGGATATAGCGCATCTTCTGGCTGCCGTAGAGGGCTGCGAAGGCTGCGCCGTCGAGCGTTACGATTTCTCCGTTGCCCGAGGTTGCGGCCCCCAGTTCGGTGTACGTCTCGCCATCCTCGCTGTACTCAATCTGAATCGAGTAGGGGTGGTAGTTCTTGTACCCGTTGTTATCCTGGCGCGGCAGCAGCGAAACGGCCGTCACATCGAGGTCCTTCCCGAAGTCAACCGTGAAGATGACCGGACCGCCCCACGTGCGGACGTAGGTGTTGCCGTCGCCGTCGAGCAGCGAAGTGTGGTCGTAGCTCTCGGTGTAGAGGTCCGATTCACCTTCGATGCTCCAACCCGAGCGGTCCTCGACGAGCGAGCCCTCGATGTCGGCGAGCGTGAAGTTCTTGCGGAAGAGCTCCTCGACGGGAGTTACGACCACGTAGACCACGCCACGGCTCGACGAGGTGACGGCGCCGCTGGCCGAGAAGGTTACGGGAATCAGGTAGCCGTTTTCGTCGGTCAGTCCCGAGAGGTCGCCCTCGAGCGAAACCTTCAGCTGCTCGGTGGTCTTGTTGGCGTTCGATGCGATGGTGGCGGGGTTGTTGGCAAACTTCACCAGAGCCTCGTCGATGGCCTTGTACGAAGTGCCGTTGGCGCGGTTGTAGGCATCGATGAGCGAATTGTCAACCGTAGCCGTTACGGTATAGCCGCTGGCCGAGTAGACCGTCGTGTAGATGTCGAAGGCGGCGTTGACACCGTTGTACGAACCGCTCGGCGTGTGGGAAACGGTTCCCGTCAGTACGTTGTCGTTGCCACAGAGGGCATAGAGGGTCGGCTCCTCGCTCTCAATCTGGTAGACGTCGATTTCGCCGACGGTCTTGTACCAGCTGCTCGATGAGAGGTCGAAGCTGATGCGCAGGTAGCGGGCCTCAATGTAGTTGTAGAAGGCCACGTAGTAGTCGGTACTGCTCCAGGTGGCATTTGCCGTGGCCCATTCGTCCGAAGAGGGTGTTCCGGCGGTAAGGTATTCACTGCCGTCGACGCTGTACTCGAACGAGATATTGGCCAGTGAGCTGCACGAGAACATGATGCCCGTTACGAGCGTCTTGGCTTTCATGTCGATGGTGATGGAGTTGCCTTCCGCATTGTCGAACGATGCGGTAGTGCCCGTTTCGCCGTCGAACAGGTTGGCGTAATCCTGGCAGTCGGCCGTCCAGTTGCTGCGTCCGCTGGCCGGGAAGCCCACCATGTCATCTGCCGAGTCAATCGGGCGGATGACGTTGGTTTCGGTCTTGACCAGCAGGTATACAACGCCGCGGCTTTCGCTGACAGCCGCATCCGACGAACTGAGTTTGAGTGCAGCCATGTAACCCTGAGTTGCAGTCAGCTGCGAGAGGTCGCCCGTCAGCGATACGGAGGCTTCATCGGCCGACTTGTTCTCGTTGGCGGCAATCTGCAGCGTCGGGTTGGTCAGTTGGACGTACTCCGAGGGCAGGACCTCATAGGAGGTTCCGTTGGCCTGGTTGTAGGCTGCAACGAGCGACTCGTCGAAGGCGAGCGATACGCTGTAGCCGCTCGCCGAGGTGCGGGTCGTGTAGGCGCTGAACGAACCCTCGAATTCGGCCGTCGAACCGATGGGACGGTGAACAACCTTGCCGCTGATGATGTTCTCGTCGCCAATCATGGCGTAGACGGTCGGCTCCTCGCTGTCGATTTTGTAGATGTTGACCTCGGCCAGCGAGAGTTCCGACGTGGGGGTCAGACGCAGGTAGCGTGCCTCGAAGTAGTCGTAGAAGGCAACGTAGGTCTGCGAGTTGTCCGTCACGTATTCGCCGCTCACGGGCGTACCGGCCTGCGAGTAGTTCTCTCCGTCGAGGCTGTACTCGATGGAGATGGGAATATTGGTGTTCCAGGAACCCAGGCAGAGGCCCGTCACCATCTGCGTCTCATTCATGTCGATGGTCGTGGGGCTTCCGCCGGGCAGTGTTCCCGACGTGTTGCTGCTGCCGTCGAAGAGATAGGTGTAGTTGCTGCAGTCGGCGCTCCACTGCGTGCGGCCCGTTGCGGGGAAGCCCACCATGTCGTCGGTCGATTCGATGGCGCGGATGATGTTCACCTCGGTCTCTACGGCCACGTAGACCGTGCCGAACTCGTCGCTCGAACTCATGCTGTTCGACTTCACGCGCAGCGGCGCCAGGTAGCGGCGTGCGGTGAGCTGCGAGAGGTCTCCCGTCAGTGAGACGGTAACCGAATCAATCGAGCTTTGCGCGTTCTTGGGAAGGGTCACCGTGGCGTTCTCCAGCAGGAGGAACTCCTCGGGCAGCACTTCGTAGGTGGTGCCGTTGGTTTCGTTGTACTCCTCGACCAGTGAGCCGTCGTAGGTGAACGTGGCCTTCATCTCACCGTGCTGTGTGGTGTTGCTGCATACGGGAATCTTGGCCGAGAATTCGCCCGTCGAGCCGGTGGGACGATGCTTGACTTGGACGGTGTAGAAGTTGTTGTCTCCGGTCTGGGTGTATATCAGCTTGTCGGGAGCGCCGACGGTTGTCTGGAACTCTTCGAACTCCTCGCAGCCGGCCAGCAGCAAAACTCCCGAGAGAGCCGCGAGGCTATATTTTGCGATTCTTTTCATGGTTCATTCGGTTTAAGGTTATTTGATGATGGCCGGGTTCTGCAGCTGGATGGCACGGCGCAGGTGGCCGTAGGGCATCTCCTTGTCGGCTCCCGAGTCGTTGGTGTTGTAGTCGCGCTGGCCGTGGAAGGCTCCGAAACCGCCCTTGCGGCCGCCCGACGAGGGCTGGAAGGCAGCCTGCTGCTCCATGTTGCCGCCCGTTGCCCAGTTGTCACCGATATTTTCGGCAAAAACCTGCTTTTCGTTGGGCCAGCCACTGTCGAACGAGTAGTCCGAGATGGTGGTGTTGTAGGCCTGACGCACCTTCAGGTTGGTGTAGGGCTCGCATTCGGTGGGAGGAACCTGGCTGTAGTGGTCGATGATGAGCAGCTTGGTGGGGTCGGCACCCTGCGGGCCGATGAACTGGCCAAGATACTTGATGAAGGTGGTCATGCGGTCGCCCGACAGGGGGTCGCCTTCCGGCTCGTAGTCCAGGTCGATACCGTCGAGGTTGTTGTCCCACATCTCGTTGAGCAGCTTGTTGCCGAACAGTACGCACCAGTCGGGGTAGACACCGTCGGGGTCGATGGTTGTCGTATCGTTGTAGACATCGTCCGAGGTAATGCCCAGTTCGTCGAGGAAGTTCAAGACGCGGATGATGGTAACCGATACGATTTTCGTACCCTTCTTGTTGCGCATCTCCCACATCTCCGTGTAGTCGAGTGTTCCCTGTTTGGGAATACCTCCCCAGAGCGATACGATGTCGACGCTGTCGGGAATGCCGGCGAAGCGGTAGGCCGGCGACGAGGGTACGCCGTAGTCGGCGAACCACAGGTAGCAAATCGAGTGGTCGCTCTCCTTGTAGGCGCGCAGGTTGGCGTAGTACTCTTCGCTGTACTGGTAGGCCGGTTGCAGGTTGAGCGGCTCGGCGTCGGTGTCGCAAGCGACAAATCCGGTGGTGGCGGCTGCGGCTGCAAGCAGGCTTATGATGGTCTTTTTCATGATTCGGTTGTTTTTGTGTTTCTGGTTGGTTTACAGTCTCGGGTTCTTGTCCCACCATACGTTGGTACCGCCGTTGTCACCCGTGGGGTTCGACGACTCGCTGTTGAGCGTAGCCGTGGCGGCCGCTACGGCCTGGGCGTTGGTGCTGTACTCGGTCGAGGGGAAGTTCAGACGGCGAATCTGCTTCTGGGTGTCGATTTTTCCGCCGCTGTTGTTGACTACGACCGTCAGGATGCGCGGATATCCCGTGCGACGGAACTCCGACCATGCCTCCTGTCCTTCGGGGAACATGGCGATGTACTTCTGGGTAATGATTTGCTCGAGGTGGGTCTCGAAGTCACCACCCTCTTTCCAGCATACCGGAATCGAGGCGAGGGCAGATTCCTGCGAGTTGCCGCCGTTGACGATGTCCGTATAGGAAGCGGGCATGCTCTCTTCATCGGCGATGTAATCTTCGGCACCGCTGACACCCAGCGTCGAGAACGAGGTGCGGATGCCCTCCTCATAATAGGTGCGGGCGTTATCCTCCGAACCCCAGCGCAGCTCGTATTCGGCGCGCAGGAACCACGCCTCGGCGGGGGTCATCCAGAGCAGGTTGTCGTTGTTGGTGCAGTTGATGCGCGAGAGGTCGGCAGAGGCATAGGCGGCCGTCGGGTTGATGCCGTTTCGCACACCGTGATATTCGCCCGATGAGGTGGCGACGAAGTACTTGCTGCGGCGCGGGTCGCCGTAACCGTTCATGTAGGCCTCGATGGTGGCGCCGATGCGCGAGTCGTCGAAGCTGTACTGAATCATGTAGAGAGGATACTCCCACGTACCGATGGCGGGCTTCTTGAGCTCGGCCAGGTCGGCAGCCGAAGTCATCAGGCCGACGGGGTTGCTCAGAGCGGCCTCGGCCTGGGTCTGGGCCAGTGCAGCGTCGGCATAGACCACACGCAGGGCCAGACGCAGACGCAGCGTGTTGGCAAATTTAATCCAGTTGCCCACGTTGCCCGAGAAGACGTTGTCGTAGTCCTCGAGTTTCTTGGTGTCGGGCTGTCCCTGGTAGAAGGTGGTCAGCGTCGCGATGGCGGCGTCGAGCTCCTCGAAGAAGCGGTTGTAGACATCCTTCTGGGCGTCGTAGCTCTGGGTGATGCTGCCGCTCGAGAGGTCCAGGTAGGGAATCGGACCGTAGGTGTCCGTTACGCGGTGCATGGCGGCCACCTTTACGATGTCGGCCATGGCTACCTCTTCGGGGAACTCCTCACGCTGCGGGTCGAGCTGGTTCCATGCGCTGATGACGCGCGTGTAGGCGTCGTTGAACATGTTGTTGTACCAATCCTTGGCCGTTACGTTGTAAAGGTTGTTGCCCGTGAAACTGGTGTTGATGACGCCCGTGTATCCGGCGAAGATGTTGCCTGCAAGGTCCTCGATGACCTGGTAGCTGGCACTTCCGTACTCTTCGTCGCCGACCAGCTGGAACGAGGGTATGACGTTCTTGGTCATCTGCGAGAAGGCCGAACCCGTCGAGAGGTTGTCCCACGAGAGCATCTCGTCGGTCGCCTGGTCGGGATTGGTGTTCTTGTTCATGAAATCGCCCGTGCAGGCCGCCGACGTGAGCAGTCCGGCCAAAGCGGCGATTCGTATGCTGTTAGCAATTTTCATAATGCTCAGTAATTGAAGTTAGAAGGTTACTTTTACCGAAAAACCGAGGTTGCGCGTGCTCGGCTGCATGAAGTAGTCGATACCCGAAGAGTAGGTTCCCGTTCCGGCGACCGATTCGGGGTCGAACGGAGCCTTGCAGTAGAGCATCCAGAGGTTACGGCCCACGAACGCGACGTTGAGCTTCTTAATCCACTTGCACCACTTCTGGACCGGGATGTCGTATCCGAGCGTCAGCTCGCCCAGACGGACGTTGGTCATCGAGTATACGTACATCGAACCGATGGCGTCGGCACCGTTGCCGCCGATGGTCTGGTAGTAGCTCTCGGCCGGGATGCGCTGTCCGTTGACCAGGGCGCCGCCGTTGTCGCGGTCGATGGCCGTGCGCTCCGATACGCCGAAGTAGTCCATCGTGGCCTGGGTGAGCGATACGCCCACACCGCCTACGCGTGCGTTGAACATGAAGGCGAGCGAGAGGCCCTTCCAGCGGAATTCGTTGCGCCACGAAAGCGTGTAGCTCGGGTTGCTGTTACCGGCGTAAATCCAGTTGTCCTTGTCGGGAGCGACGGTGCTTCCGGTAGGCGATACCCAAATCATGCCGTGTTCGTCGGTCTTGAGCGTGTTGACGTAGATGTCGCCAATCTGGCCGCCCTCACGCAGCACCATCTTCACGCCCGAGGTCCCGCCCATGACCATCGAGTCCTGCGAGATGACCGTGCCGTTCGACAGACGGTAGGAGTCGAGCATCTTGACCACCTTGTTGCGGTTGCGCGAGTAGACGACGTTCGAGGTCCACTCCACGGGACCGAGGTTCTGGTTCAACTCGGCCGAAAGCTCGATACCCTTGTTGTCCACGCGACCGGCGTTGACGTAGAGGCTGCTGTAGGTCGAGGTCGAGGAGATGTCGGGGTTGAAGACCTGGTTGTAGGTGCGCGAGTTGTAGTAGGTTGCACCCAGAATCAGCTTGTTGCCCCACAGACGGACGTCGGCACCGATTTCCCACGATTTGGTACGCTCGGGCTGGAAGTCATCCGACGTAAGGTAGGTCGAGGTTTGCGGCACACCGTCCGAAACGGGATAGGTCGGGATGGTAATCCAGCGCATCGGGGCGTTACCTACCTCGGCGTACGAAGCACGGATTTTGGCGTAGGAGAGCACCTTCGACTTGATGCCGAACAGGTCGGTCAGCACGGCCGAAACACCGACCGAGGGGTAGAACATCGACATGTTGGCAGTGTTGGCCAGGGCCGTGGTCCAGTCTTCGCGGGCCGTCACGTCGAGGAAGAGCATGTTCTTGTAGCCAATCTGCGCGGTGGCGAAAATCGACTGCGTCTGGTCGTTGATGGTCTCCTTGGCCAGGCTCTTGTTGGTGGTCATGTTGGCCAGCGTGAAGAGGTTGGGCACACCCGTCAGGTCGCCGCCCAGCAGCGTTGCGCGGTGCTTGTAGTCCTCAATCGAGGCACCGAGCGTTACGTTGAGCGAAATCTTGTCGTCGGCGAACGTCTTGTGGATGTTCGCCAGTACGTCGGCGTAGCGCTGCATGGTGGTGTAGTGGTTGTTGTAGTAGCGGCCCTTGTCGCCGGCGAACAGACCGAGCGTCGAGGCGTAGTTGCGCTGCTCGGAGAGCATGTTGGTGTAGTCGATGCGGGCGCGGCCGGTCACGTCGAGCCAGTCGGTGATGTCGTACTTGAGCGAGGCGCCGAAGAGGAAACGGTCCTTGCCCGTGTTGAACATGTTGCGGTTGACAATCCAGTAAGGGTTCTGCATCTGGAGACTCTGCGACCCCCACGGCCAATACTGTACGGGGAAGTTGCGCGAAGCGTCGTAACGCTCATAAACGGCATACTTGTTGATGTCGTCGCTCGGCGACATGAGGTAGACCGGAATCATCGGGTTGTAGTACTGACCCGACGAGAGCATGTTCTGCTCGTTGACGTTCATGTACATGCCCAGCACGCTCAGATGCATGCGGTCATTGAGGAACGACGAGGAGTGGTTGGCCGTGAAGTTGTAGCGGTTGTACTCGTTGTTGGGGATGATACCCTCGGCCGTTACGACGCCAGCCGAAATGTAGGTCTGGCTGCGCTCGCCGCCGAACGAAACGCTCAGCGAGTTGGAGGTGTTGTAACCCGTCTGGAAAAAGTCCACGGGATTCCACGATGAGGGTTGCGAGAGCTTCGAGCCCCACGAAGCGTAATAGCCGTCCTTGGCACCGTAGGTGTTCTGGAAGGCGGGCGTCACGAAGGGCGACATGAAGGTGGTGTTGTTGCTGTAGTTGACCGAAAGGCCCTTCTCGCCGGTGCGCGTGGTGAGCATCAGCACGCCGTTGGCGGCCTGCGAACCGTAGAGCGCTGCGGCCGAGGGACCCGTCAGAGCCGACATCGAGGCGATATCGTCGGGGTTGAAGTTCGAGATACCGTCACCCGTCAGATTGTCTTCGCGCATGATGGTGAAGCTGTCGCCGGGGTTGGTCAGCGAGAGCGACGGAAGGGGAATACCGTCGAGCACGTAGAGGGCGTTGTTGTTGCCCGAGATGGACTTCGAACCACGCATGACCACCTTCGTCTCACCGCCGACACCGGCAGCGCTGGCGTTGACCGTCACACCGGCGATACGTCCCGAAAGGCTGTTGACCATGTTGGCGTCGCGCGTCTTGAAGACGTCGTCCGTGAGGTTCTGGACGTTGTACGAAACGGCGCGCTCCGAGCGCTTGATACCGAGGGCCGTTACGACGACGGCCTCAATCTGCTGGTCGTCCTCCTCGAGCGTGATGTCGAGCGTCGTGCGGTTGTTGACCGGGACGCTCAGCGAGCGGTAGCCGATGAACGAGATGTCGAGCGTCGACTGGGCCAGGGCGTCGGAGTAGGGAAACGAAAAGGTTCCGTCGATACCCGAGGTGGTACCCTGCATTGAACCCGAAATCATTACCGTTGCGCCGATGACGGGCTGTCCCTTCTTGTCGAGGATGCGTCCGACGAGTTCGTGCGTCTTGGGGGTCTGGGCCTTCTGGCGGGTCGAAAGAATGATGCTCTTGTCGTCGATGGAGTAGGTCACGTTGGTGCCCTGGAAGAGCTTGTCGAGCGTTGTGCGGATGTTCTCGTTCGAAACCGAAAGCGTCACGTTGCGGCTCAGGGGAATATCCTTCGTGTTGTAGAAGAAGGTGTATCCGCTCTGGCTTTCAATCTGCTTCATGACCGTCGAAACGGGCGTGTCGGTAACCTGGAGCGTGATGGTTTTCTCTTGTGCGGGTGTTTGTGCCTGCGCGGGGAAAGCTGCGAATGCAAGCGTCAGACTCAACGCCAAAGCAAGCGTTCTGGCTGCACGGAACAATCCGTTCACGGACATGCGCTCACAATTTCCCCCCCCCATAATTTGGGCGGAAAAAATTTTTTTCATAAGTTTGTAAGAATTGATTTTAGGGTTAGTCCGGTCCTCGGGTGGGCCGGATGGTCTTGCGATTCGACAAGCGGGAGGACGGGCAGGTCTTTCCGCTTGTGTTTTTTGGGGTCGGTCTATGTCTGTTTCATCATAGTAGGTGAGGTTTTAGATTGTTGTAAGTTTGTGGTTGTCAGTATACTTCGAAAACTGCTCTGCCGTTGGTCTCCAGATTTCCGTCCTCGAGCCCGATTTGGTTGAAATCGATTTTCGACGAGATGGAGAAGTACCTCAGGATGACATCCAGGCTCTGGTTGGAGAAGGTTCCGGTGAAGGTATTTTCGAGCAGTTTCGGGTTCTTGATGATGAAGGTGACGTTATATTTGTTGCCAATCATGCGCAGAGCGCTCTTGAGCGGCGTGTTGTCGAGAACGATTTTTCCATCCTTCCACGAGATGCAGCCGGCGACGTCGGCCCGGTCGAGGTAGATGGCTCCGGTCCGCGAGTTGTAGATGACATAATGGTCGGGCTTCAGACGTACGAGTTGGCGCATGTGGCGCGAGTCGTCGTACTTCATGCCGATGCTGCCCTTGACCAGCGTGGCGCAGATGTACTCTTCGTCGTAGGCTTCGATATTGAATTCCGTACCGTAGACCTCGACTTCGGTCGACTTGGCCTCGACGACGAACTTGTGCTTGGGGTCTTTCGTCACCTCGAAGTATCCTTCACCGCAGAGCTGCACGCGGCGCTCCTTGCCGCTGAAACGGGTGGGGTAGACCAGTTTCGAGTTGGAGTTGAGCCATACGCGTGTATTGTCCGGAAGAGTCACGGCGCTTATCATGCCGGTTGTCGAGCGGATTTCGACCATGCTGTTGCTCTTCTCGATGTTCTGCGAGACCAGGTAGACGGTAAGGGCAATGAAGGGGAGCAGCAGTACGGCGGCCACACGTTCGAGGCGGCGCATCGTACGGCGCCACTGCTCGATGCGGATGCGTCGGCGCACCTTGCGCAGTGCTTCGGAGGGGTCAACCTCGCGGTGCATGCGTTCGGCTTCCGAGGCGAGTACCATATAATATATGTGTTCGGCCGTTTTTCGGTTCTCGTCGTTCTCGGCCATCCACGATGATACCTTTTCGGCTTCGGAGGGCGAGAGTTCTTCGTTGAAATAACGGACGAGCAGGGATTCGATTTCGGATACTTCCATGAGTTCGGGTTTTGTTATAAAGACTATTCAGCGAGGAAAGTTCCTAAACGAAATGGCGATTTTTTTTAGTTGTTTTGCAAATTTTTTTATATCGGCCGTCAGTTTCTCTCACTTTTGGAACTTTTTCTGTCTCGAACCGTCCTGTCCGAATAGTCGAGCCGCTTCCGGAGTGTATTCGGGCTGGCGGGTGTCCGGTCGGTGGAAGGGCGACTTCCGTTCGGAAGAGGTCGGCTTTCACGGCGAAGGTTGTTTTTCGGCGGGCGTTTTTGTATCAATGTCTCCGTTTTTGCTCCCTTTTTTCTGCTTTTTGGAAGCTTGGCGGCCTCCGTTTTGGAGATATCAGGGGACAAATTGGACTTTTTTCTCCGAAAGCTCCGGACATTGACTTGGAGTTCCGATTTATTTACTAATTTTGAAACATGCTCAAAAATGAACGGATTTCGGAATCGGAACTGCTGTCCGGATTAATCGACGGAGCGCGGCAGGCCTTCGACGAAATATTCACGCGCTACTATACGTCGCTGTGCGCCTATGCAAACCTGTACGTGCGGCGGACCGAAGTGGCCGAGAATATCGTCCAGGACCTGATGCTGTGGCTCTGGGAGAACCATACGGAGCTCCAGATTCACGGGGCGCTGTCCCACTATCTGTTCACCTCTGTCAAGAATCGGTGCCTGACCCATCTCAGCCGTGAGGCGCTGCATAATAATCGGTTGAGTACGATGCGCGCCGATATTTCCGAGTCGTTTGGCATTCCCGATTTCTATCAGTTGGAGGAGTTGCGTGAGAATATCCGGCGGGCGGTCGAGGAACTGCCCGAACCCTATCGCGAGGCCTTCGAGATGAACCGTTTCGAGAACCGCACCTACAAGGAAATCGCCGAAGAGCTGGGTATCTCGGCCAAGACGGTCGACTACCGTATCCAGCAGAGTCTGAAGATTCTGCGTGTCAAATTGAAGGATTATCTGCCGCTGATTCTCTTTCTCCACGCGGCCGGCCTGCTCGAGGCGGGCAGCTGGCTTGCCTTTTAGAGCCGCACGTGGCCTCGGGACCGACCGCTGTTATTAAATTTTTTATAAAATAAAGCGGGAGTGCTTTTTCTTTCGGAAATGCACTCCCGTTCTTGTTTTTCGTTCGACCGCTTCTCTGCCAGACCGGGCAGTCGGCGAAGGTACCGCGCGGGATGCTCCCGTCCGGACGGTCAGCGCCTGAAGGTACCCTCCCAGCGGGTTTCGTTGTTGCAGCCGTCCTTGACGACCAGCACCACGCTGTGTTCGGTATGAGTCGGGGCTCCGGCGAAATGGTATTCGAGCGTTCCCTGCATCGGGTAACGGTCGCAGGGGACCCACTCCCCGTCGACATAGAGGTCATACGAAGCGATGCCCGAGAAGTTGTCGCCGAGCCGGAAACGGAGCGCTCCGCTGCGCGAGAGGTCGCCGCCCGGCGTGAAGAGCGGGCGCACGGTCGGGGGCACCGTGTCGGCTACGGCGAGCCATTCGCCCGCCGTACGGATGCGGGCGGTCAGCCGCCCTGCGTCGTACGAGCCGCCCAGCCGCACGAGCTTTCCCCGGCGGTTGCGTACGGCCAGCGTGACATGGGGGGCGGTCTGTTCGGGGACGAAGAGCTGCAGGGAGAGCATCACCTCGCCTGCCAGCGGCGTGTCGGAGTCGAGAAAGCGGTAGGCGGGCGAGAGTACCGCCACCGTGCCGCTCTCCGTTGCGGGGTTGTCCAGCCGTACGGGGCGGGCGAACAGCGATTCGTGGAGCGCTCCGGCCGGGATGCGGAGCGTCGCCTCGTCGCCGATGCGCAGCAGCGCGTCGCGGTTGCGCCGTACGGCGACGGCCGTCGTGTCGCGCTCGGGACGGAGGCGTGCGTCGCAGCCCCGGATGTCGAATTCGAGCGTCGAGACATTGCCGCAGTCATCCTCGGCTTCGATGCGGACGTGGTGCGTGCTGCCCGGTGCGACGCGTACCAGCCCCCGCTCCCGCAGCGTGGGGTAGAATTCGGCGGGAGCCCCTTCGAGCCGGGCCAGGCGGAGCACCTCGGCGCGGGCACCGCTCTGGAGCGGGTAGCAGGAGACGGCGTCGCAGCTGCGCGAGCGGTCGAACGTGAAGCCGTCCATGCGGTACTCGAAGCGGCGTTCGCCGTCGATGTCCAGACTTACACGGTAGAGCCCGAAGCGGTTGTAGACCCCGTCGCGGCGGTCCGACGCCTCGATGACGAAGTATCCGCGCGGTCCCACCTCGAGCGGTCCGGCCGCTGCCGTGCGGTAGCATCCGTCGGCCGTCTTCTTCAGCTCGAAGCTGCGCAGCGGACCATGGACGGGGATGCCGTCGAGCGTGTCGACCTCGGCGTAGCGGAGTCCCAGCATGAGCGGGGCGATGTGGTCCTCGGGGCGGATGATGCCCATGCGCACGGTGTTGAGCGTGCGCTGCGTCGATGTCTGGCGCAGCTCGAAGTGGAGGTGCGGTCCGAACGACGAGCCGCTGTTGCCCGAGCGGGCCACCACGTCGCCCTGTGCGACGGGAAACTCATCGGGCCGGAACCAGAGGTTGACGCTGTTGCGCCGTGTTCGGCGCCGTTCGGCGTCGACGCGCTGCTCCAGGTCGTCGCGGAAGCGCAGGATGTGGCCGTAGACGGCCGTATGTCCGTTGCGGAGCGTGATGTAGAGGGCGCGTCCGTAGCCGCCGGGCGCCACCGAGAGCCGCGAGACGTAGCCGTCGGCCACGGCGACCAGCTCCTTGCCCACGGCGCCGTCGGTCTTGATGTCGACCCCGCCGTGGAAGTGGCCCGGACGCAGCTCGCCGAAGTTGGCCGAATAGAGTCCGGCGACCTGCCGGACGGGGAAGAGGTATTGCGTGGAATCTCCGTGTGCCCGGGCCGCCGTGCAGCCCGCCGCAAGGAGCAGCAGTGTCAGAAAGTATCGCATTCGTCGTTCTCCTTGATGAGTGAGGCGACCGTGTCGCCCACCGTTTCGTAATCATATCCGAGCGAGAGTCCGTAGCGGAGCAGTTTGTTCCGCCGCTCGAAGGGGGTCCCGCCCTTGAGGTTCTTCATCTTTCGGCGCAGCTGCTCCTCGAGCCTCCGGCCCATCGCCTCGCGGTCGGTCTGGCGCAGTGCGGCGTCGATGGTCGTGCGCGCAATACCCTTGCGGAGCAGTGCCGCGCGGATTTTGTATTCGCCCCAGCCGCTCAGCCGCAGCTTGTCGCGCACGAAGGCCTCGGCGTAGCGGGCATCGTCGATGAAGCGGTCGCGCACGAGCCGCTGCAGCACCTGCTGCCGGTCGCCCTCCGGCAGTCCCCAGCGCTGCATGAGCCGCAGTGCGTCGCCCGTCGAGCGCTCGGCCCGGGCGCAGAGCCGCATGAGCGAGGCAAGCGCCTCGTCGGGGCTCTTCGTCCTTGCGGCGCGCGCAGCGGCGGCGCCTTCGGGGGTGGATGGGGTTTGCCGTTTCATCGATTCATCGGTTCGTCATTCGGGTCATGCGTTGCCTCTGCCGCTCCCGTCCGGCTTCGGGATGCCGCCGGTCCGGCCGGCCGCCATGCGTTCGCGGCCGAAGAGGTCGCGGCGGATGCGCACCTCGGTGTAGCCCTCTTCGCAGAGCATGCGGCGCATCGCGTCGCCCGCCCGTTCGTAGATTTCGAAGTAGAGCCCTCCGCCGGGTGCCAGCATGCGGCGTGCGCGCCGGGCAATGGCGCGGTAGAAGCGCAGCGGGTCGTCGTCGGGAACGAAGAGTGCCCCGGCGGGCTCGTAGTCGCGCACGTTGCGGTGCATCGCCGCGGCATCGCTCTGCGGAACGTAGGGCGGGTTCGAGACGATGACGTCGAACGGGCCCGGGAAGACCGTCTCCAGGTCGCCGAGCGCATCGGCGCGGCGTATCTCGACGGGTGCTTCCAGCCTCCGGCTGTTTTCGGCCGCCACCGCGAGCGCCTCGTCGGCTACGTCGGCGGCCGAAAGCTCCGCGTCGGGCAACAGCCGCTTGAGGGCGATGGCGATGCAGCCGCTCCCCGTCCCCACATCCAGAATCCGCCGGGCCGCCGGGTTTTCGTCGGCCACCCAGGCCACGAGCTCCTCGGTCTCGGGACGGGGGATGAGCACCCCTTCGCGCACCTTGAAGTTCATGCCGCAGAACTCCGCCTCGCCCAGCTCGTACTGCACGGGACGTCCCGCGGCGAGCCGTGCGACGACGTCGTCGAGCCCCTCAATCTCGAGCTCGGCTCCGGGGTCGGCCAGCAGCTGCGTGCGGCTCACGCCGCCCAGGCCTTCGGCCGTGAGCAGTGCGATGCTGCGCGCTTCGGAGGGCCCGTAGAGCGGGGTGAGGGCCTCGGTGATGCGGTGGATTATGTCGCGTCGGGCAGTCATCGGCAGAGCAGGTCGGCAAGGGTGATGGCGAGCGCCGCCTCGACCGCTACGGCGCCCCGCAGTGCGATGCAGACATCGTGGCGGCCGCCGATGCGGAGCGGCCGGCGGATGCCCGTTGCGGGGTCGTAGGTGAGCTGTTCGCGGGCGATGCTCGGCGTGGGTTTGAAGGCTGCGCGCAGCGTGAGCGGGTTGCCGTTCGTAATGCCGCCGTCGATGCCTCCGGCGTGGTTCGTTGCGGTGTGCCCTTCGGCGTCGAGCAGCAGGTCGTTGTTCTCCGAACCGCAGCTGCGGCCCGCGGCGAAGCCGCTGCCGAATTCGACCCCTTTGACGCCGGGGATGGCGAAGAGCAGGTGTGCGGCCACCCCCTCGACCGTGTCGAAGAAGGGGTCGCCGTATCCGGCCGGGATGCCCTCCGCGCGGCAGGCGACGATGCCGCCCAGCGAGTCGCCCTCGGCTGCGGCGCGGCGCAGCACCTCGTCGAAGCGTTCCGGTGCGGTGCAGCCGCCGATTTCGGCCAGCCGCGTCTCGAAGCGCACCGTCTCCGGCAGCATCCGCTTTGCGACGACGCCTGCGGCGACGAGCGGCAGCGTGAGCCGGCCCGAGAAGTGCCCTCCGCCGCGCGGGTCGTTGAATCCGTGGTATTTGACCCATGCCGTGCGGTCGGCATGCGACGGGCGGAAGCGTGTGCCGGCAGCGGGGTAGTCCTCCGACCGGGTGTCCGTGTTCTCGAAGAGCAGCGTGAGCGGAGCGCCGGTCGTATGACCCCGGTAGAGTCCCGAGACGATGCGCGGGAGGTCCTTTTCACGGCGGGGCGTGGTGCCCGGCGCGCCGGCGCGCCGGCGCGCAAGGTCCTGCTCGAAATCCTCGGTCGAGAGCGCAATGCCCGCCGGCACGCCGTCGAGCGTGACGCCGAGCGCGCTGCCGTGGGATTCGCCCCAGAGCGAAAGTCGGAAATTTCTGCCGAAGGTATTCATAATCGGTGTTCTGTTTTGCCCGTTTGCCGGCTTGCGTGCCGCCTATTTGACGCGCAGCCGTTCGAGCTCCTCGAAGAAGAGCGGGTAGCTCTTCGAGACACACTCGGCTCCCTCGATGGTCACCTCGCCGTCGGCCCGCAGCGCTGCGGCGGCCAGCGACATGGCGATGCGGTGGTCGCCGTGGCTCGAGACGCGGCCGCCGTGCACGGCACCGCCGCGGATGCGCATGATGTTCTCGGTCTCGAGGTCGATTTCGATTCCCAGCCGGCCGTACTCCTCGCGCAGCGCCTCGGCACGGTGGCACTCCTTGTGCTCGAGACGCGAGGTGCCCCGGATGACGCTCACGCCGTCGGCTGCCGAGGCCAGGACGGCCAGCGCCGGGAAGAGGTCGGGACAGTCGGTGGCGTCGAACTCGAAGGCACGCAGCTGGCGCCGCGCCGCCGTGACGGCCGTCGATTCGTCGATGAGCCCCGCACCCGAGCGCACAAGCGCCGTCAGTACGGCCGTGTCGGCCTGCTGCGAGAGCGTCGAGAGGTTCTCGACCCGCACCTCGCCGGCCGTGGCACCGATGGCCAGCAGCATGGCTGCGGCACTCCAGTCGCCCTCGATGTGAAACTCGGCGGGGCGGTAGCGCTGGCCTCCCTCGATGAAAAACTCCTCGAAATCGTTGTGGCTGATTTCCACGCCGAAGCGAGCGGCCGTCGAGACGGTCATCGCCAGATAGGGCTTCGAAACCGCATGGTGGACGTGGAGCGTCGTGTCGTGTCGGGCCAGCGGCAGTGCCAGCAGCAGCCCGGTGACGAACTGCGACGAGAGCGAACCGTCGATTTCCAGCTCGCCCCCTTCGAGCGGTCCCTGCACCTCGACGGGCAGCCGTCCGTCGTTGTCGCGGACCGAGACCCCCAGCCGTTCGAGCGCCTCGGTCAGCGGGCGCATCGGCCGGCGGAGCAGCGAGCCCGAGCCTTCGATGAACATCGGCTCGCCCACGAGGGCGGCCAGCGGTGTGAACAGCCGTGCGGAGAGCCCCGATTCACCGACGTGGAGCCGGTTGCCGCGGGGAGCCAGACCGCCGCGGATGCGGAGCGTGTCACTGTCCGTCTGGCGAACGTCGGCGCCCAGCGTGCGGATGCAGTGGAGCGCCGAGCGCGTATCGTCGCAGAATTCGATGTTGTACAGGGTCGATTCCCCTTCGGCCAGCAGCGAGGCGGCCAGGGCGCGTTGGGCGTAGCTTTTCGAACAGGGGGGCGTCAACGCGCCTGCGACGCTCCCCGGGGGTATGGTGATGTCCATGACAGGGATTTACTCGTTTTCGGGCTTCTCTGCCGCCGCTTCGCTGTCCGCCGGGGCCTCCGCTGCCGCAGGTTTCGTCTCCGAAGCCTCGGCTGCCTTGCGGTTCTTCATCTCCTGGGTAATCTGGTGGCTCTTCTTGAGCTCGAAGTGCTGGCCCAGGTAGACCTTGCGCACCATCGGGTCGGCGGCCAGCTCCTCGGCCGTACCCGTCTTGAGGATTTTGCCCTCGTAGAGCAGGTAGGTGCGGTCGGTGATGGCCAGCGTCTCGTCGACGTTGTGGTCGGTGATGATGACACCGATATTCTTATGCTTGAGCGTGGCGACAATCGACTGAATGTCCTCCACGGCGATGGGGTCCACGCCGGCGAAGGGCTCGTCGAGCAGGATGAAGGCGGGGTTGATGGCCACCGCACGGGCAATCTCCGTACGGCGCCGCTCGCCGCCCGAGAGCTGGATGCCGAGGCTCTTGCGCACCTTCTGGAGGCGGAACTCCTCGATGAGCGCCTCGACGCGCTCCTGCTGGTACTGCTTCGAGTAGTCGGTCATTTCGAGCACGGCGCGGATGTTGTCCTCGACCGACAGCCGGCGGAAGACCGAGGCCTCCTGGGCCAGGTAGCCGACGCCCATCTGGGCGCGGCGGTAGACCGGCTCGTGCGTGAGCTCGGAGACGCCTCCCTCGTCGTTCTCGAGAAATATCTGTCCCTCGTTGGGTTTGATGAGGCCCACAATCATGTAGAAGGTCGTCGTCTTGCCCGCTCCGTTGGGGCCGAGCAGACCGACGATTTCTCCCTGTTTGACATCGATGGTGACGTGGTCGACCACCGTGCGGGCCTTGTATTTCTTGACGAGTTCGCTGGTGTAGAGACGCATGTTTTACCGAATAAAAATTTTTACAAAGTTATGCTTTTTTCCGAAAAGTTTTTTATCTTTGAATGAATTTTGTGATTTTAGAGACTGTGCAGACGACATGAAACAGGAGCAGGAACAATCGGCGCTGTTGCACGAGAAGCTGAAGGAGTATTTCGGCTTCAATTCGTTCAAGGGGAACCAGGAGGCTGTCATCCGCAACGTGCTTGCGGGCAGAGATACCTTCGTACTGATGCCCACGGGCGGCGGCAAGTCGTTGTGCTACCAGCTTCCGGCGCTTCTGATGGAGGGCGTCGCCATCGTCATCTCGCCGCTCATCGCCCTGATGAAGAACCAGGTGGACTCCATGCGCACCTTCTCGGCCGAGTCGGGTATTGCACACTTCCTCAATTCGTCGCTCAACAAGACGGCCGTCCAGCAGGTCCGCTCCGACGTGCTCGAGGGCAAGACCAAGCTGCTCTATTTCGCGCCCGAGTCGCTGACCAAGGAGGACAACGTCGCCTTCCTGCGCAAAATCAAGATTTCGTTCTATGCCATCGACGAGGCGCACTGCATCTCGGAGTGGGGACATGACTTCCGTCCCGAGTACCGCCGTATCCGCCCCATCATCAACGAAATTGGCCCGGCTCCGCTCATTGCCCTGACGGCTACCGCCACCCCCAAGGTGCAGATGGACATCCAGAAGAATCTCGGCATGTCGGACGCCTCGGTCTTCAAGTCGTCGTTCAACCGACCCAACCTCTATTATGAAATAAGGCCCAAGCACAACGTCGACCGCGACATCATCCGCTTCATCAAGCAGAACGAGGGCAAGAGCGGCATCATCTACTGCCTGAGCCGCAAGAAGGTCGAGGAGCTCACCGAGCTGCTGCTGGCCAACGGCATCAAGGCGCGCGCCTACCATGCCGGCATGGATGCCTCGACGCGTGCGGCCAACCAGGACGACTTCCTCATGGAGCGCGTCGACGTGATTGTGGCGACCATTGCCTTCGGCATGGGTATCGACAAGCCCGACGTGCGCTATGTGATTCACTACGACATCCCCAAGTCGCTCGAAGGCTACTATCAGGAGACGGGCCGTGCGGGCCGCGACGGCGGCGAGGGCCACTGTCTGGCCTTCTACAGCTACAAGGATATCCAGAAGCTTGAGAAGTTCATGCAGGGCAAGCCCATCGCCGAGCAGGAAATCGGCAAGCTGCTGCTGCTCGAAACGGTCTCCTATGCCGAGAGTTCGATGTGCCGCCGCAAGACGCTGCTGCACTACTTCGGCGAGGAGTATCCCGAGGAGAACTGCGGCAACTGCGACAACTGCCGCAATCCCAAACCGAAGGTCGACGCCAAGGCCGAGCTCAAAATGGCGCTCGAGGCGCTGCGCGACATCGGCGACAAGTTCAAGAGCGACTATCTGGTCGGCGTCCTGCTGGGCAAGAATACGGCCCTCATCAAGAGCTACGGCCACAACAAGTCGAAGTGGTTCGGTGCCGGCGCCGAACATGACGCCCGTTTTTGGGGCGCGGTGCTGCGGCAGGCGCTTATCCTGGGGCTGGTGGACAAGAATATCGAGAACTACGGACTGATATCCATCAACCGCAAGGGCGAGAACTTCATCGCCATGCCTTTCCCCGTGACCGTGACGCTCGACCACGACTACGACGCCGAGGAGAAGGAGACCGAATCGGTGGCTCCGATGGGCAAGGGCGGGGCGGCCGACGAGGAGCTCTTCGCGATGCTCAAGGACCTGCGCAAGAAGGTGGCCAAGAAACACGGGCTGCCGCCCTTCGTCGTCTTCCAGGACCCCTCGCTCGAGGACATGTCGGTGCAGTATCCCATCACGCTCGAGGAGATGCAGAACATCACGGGCGTGGGCGTGGGCAAGGCGCGCAAGTTCGGCGAGGAGTTCGTCAAGCTCATCAAGGCCTACGTCGAGGAGAAGGAGATTATCCGCCCGCAGGACATGATTGTCAAGTCGGTGGGCAACAAGTCGGGCAACAAGATTTTCATCATCCAGTCCATCGACCGCAAGATGGATTTCGAGGACATTGCCCGGGCCAAGGACCTCGACTTCGACGAGCTGCTGACCGAAATCGAGGGTATCGTCAATTCGGGTACGAAGCTCGACATCTCCTACTACATCCGCGAATTCATGGACGAGGACAAGGCCGAGGATATCTATCTCTATTTCAAGGAGGACGCCGAGAGTGATTCGCTCGATGCGGCCATCAAGGAGCTGGGTCCCGACTATACGGAGGAGGAGATTCGTCTGGTGCGCATCAAGTTCATCTGCGAGCAGGGCAACTGACCTTCCTGGCGGAGTTTCCGGCCGGCCGTCGGTGCCGTTGTCGGTATTTTCGCGGGGGATGCGAGATAAGGGAGCGTTGCGGCGGCCGGATTGTGGCCGGTGCCGGGGCGCGCTCCGAAGTCCAACCTAAAACGAGCGCCTATGAATAAGAAGACCTTTACACTTGCTCTGGTATTTTTTTGTGCGACTGTCGTGTGGCTGGGTGTCAACATCTATTGGGTGGTGGCTCGTCCGGCGCGGGTCTGCATGCTCGATTTGCTGATTGCCTTCCTGTTCGTGCTGGCGGGTGCGGGCATGACCTGGAACGAATACAAGAAGAAGCGCCGCCGTCACCTCGACGAGGTCAATCCGCACAAGCTTCCCTGAGAAGCATAACCGAGTTTCAACGCCTATGAAAGAGAAATTGTTGCAGGGACTGCGGCTGTTGATGATGGTCGTGGCCATAGCGGGAATCATCTATGCGGTCGAATACATGCCCTCGGGCATTGCGGTCTGGTTCTGGGTCGCCGTGCTGGGAGTGGGCTTCGTGGGACTGCTCTATTCGTTCCGTGTCACGCAGCGGCGTCTGCGTCAGGCGCGCCGCGCCCAGGAGCTCAAGGAGAAGAAGACGAGCCGCAGCCGGTCCCGCCGCAAGCGCGGCTGACGGGGACATCGCCTTCGGGTCCGGAGTTCGGGCTCGTGGAGTGGGAACCCGCGTGGAAAAATCTGCGGCGGGTGCGGCTTTTGCCCGGCCCTTCCGCGGTTCGCATGCCGGGGGGGGAATGCCGGCGGTGCCGTCTGTCCGGAAAATCCGCTTCCGGTTGTCTTCATGCCGTTGTTATCGCTTCTGTATGCAGGATGCGGCCCGGCAAAAAAATCAGACAAGTTTGTTTTTCTGCGCTCGCCTTTTCGTATCTTTGTCCCCCTATGACCGAAGTTAGAGCCAAAAAAGCATTGGGCCAGCATTTCCTGGTCGACCTCAACATAGCCCGCAAAATCTGCGACTCCCTCTCGGGCGGAGCCCTCGTGGCCACGCCCGACGGCGGTTTCCGTTGTGCTGCGCCGGGTGCGGACGCCGCGCCGAACGGAGGTGCGGCGTCGGATGCCCCGGCTGCGGTGAGCACGGCGGCGAAGAGCGCGCCGAAGCCTTCCGCTCCGCCGGAAGAGTCCGTACGGGGGGCGAATGCGCCTGCCGGCGGAGCCTGTGACGTGCTCGAGGTGGGGTGTGGCATGGGTGTCCTCACCCGCTTCCTGCTGCAACGCGGCGACATCGTCACCTACGGCGCCGAAATCGACTCCGAAAGCGTTGCCTACCTTCATGCTCATTATCCCGAGTTCACGCCCCGCCTCATGGAGGGCGATTTCCTCAGGATGGACCTCCGTGCGCTCTTCCCGCATGGGGTGAAGGTCATCGGCAACTTCCCCTATAACATTTCGTCGCAGATTTTCTTCAAGATTCTCGAAAACCGCGACCTGGTGCCCGAGTGCGTCGGGATGATTCAGCGCGAGGTGGCCGTGCGCCTGGCCGAGCCCCCCGGCTCGAAGGAGTACGGCATCCTGAGCGTGCTGCTGCAGGCGTGGTACGACATCGAATACCTCTTCACGGTCAACGAGACGGTGTTCAATCCGCCCCCGAAGGT
>OOBZ01000229.1_pt1 | contig 47003 bp, 38 predicted proteins | sample 1671601 | NCBI WGS metagenome assembly OOBZ01 (sample SAMN06348173, study PRJEB24527) | human gut metagenome | biome: human gut; feature: ankylosing spondylitis patient; material: feces | host: Homo sapiens | place: China | collected 2015-10
ACGAGGAGAAGGCTGCCCGCAGCGCCGCGCTGCAGGAGGCGACGCTCTATGCCACCGAGGTGCCGCTGCGTACGATGAAGGCCTCGTCGCGCGTCTTCGAGATTGTGCGTGCGATGGCCGAGACGGGCAATCCCAACTCGGTATCGGATGCCGGCGTAGGCGCTCTGGCTGCCCGCAGCGCCGTGATGGGGGCCTGTCTCAATGTGAAAATCAACGCCGCCGGCCTCAAGGACCGCGCCGTGGCCGACCGCCTCATCATGGAAGCCGATGCTTTGGCTGCCGAGGCCTGCCGCCTCGAGGCGGAGGTGCTCGCCATTGTGGAACAGAAGATAAAATAGCCGAACGATATGACACTGCAAGAATTTCAGAACGACATCCGGGCCGGTATTCCCGACCGACTGCCCGCACCGAAACCCTATGACAAGCAAATCAACCATGCGCCGAAGCGCAAGGAGATTCTGACGCCCGAGGAGCGTGTGCTTGCCATCCGCAACGCTCTGCGTTACTTCCCCGCCAAGCACCACGCCGTGCTGGCCAAGGAGTTTGCCGAGGAGCTGCGCCGCTATGGCCGCATCTACATGTACCGGCTGCGCCCCGACTACGAGATGTATGCCCGTCCCATCGACGAGTATCCCGCCCGCTGCCGTCAGGCTGCCGCCATCATGATGATGATTCAGAACAACCTGGACAAGGCCGTGGCGCAACACCCCCACGAGCTGATTACCTACGGCGGCAACGGCGCCGTATTCCAGAACTGGGCGCAGTACCGTCTGGCGATGAAATACCTCTCGGAGATGACCGACCACCAGACGCTGGTCATGTATTCGGGCCATCCGCTGGGACTCTTCCCCTCGCATCCCGACGCTCCGCGCGTGATTGTGACCAACGGCATGGTGGTGCCCAACTACTCGAAACCCGACGACTGGGAGCGTTTCAACGCGCTGGGCGTCTCGCAGTACGGTCAGATGACCGCCGGCTCCTATATGTATATCGGTCCTCAGGGAATCGTCCACGGTACGACCATCACCATCATGAACGCTGCCCGCAAGCGGTTCAATGCCGAGCGCAAGGATGCCCGCGGCATGCTCTTCGTCTCGTCGGGTCTGGGCGGCATGTCGGGTGCCCAGCCCAAGGCGGGCAATATCTCGGGCGTGGTGTCGGTTGTGGCCGAAATCAACCCCAAGGCAGCGCAGAAGCGCTACGAGCAGGGCTGGGTCGATGAATTGCACGATTCGCTGGACGAACTGCTGCCCCGCATCCGCCGCGCCGTGGCCGACCGCGAGGTCGTCTCGCTGGCCTATGTGGGCAATGTCGTGGACCTGTGGGAGCGCCTGGCCGACGAGGACATCACGGTGGACCTGGGTTCGGACCAGACCTCGCTGCACAACCCCTGGGCCGGTGGATACTATCCCGTGGGGCTGAGCTACGATGCCTCGAACAAGATGATGGCCGAGGAGCCGACGCGCTTCCGCGAATGCGTTCAGGAGTCGCTGCGCCGCCAGGTCGACGCCATCAACAAGCTGACGGCCCGCGGCATGTACTTCTTCGACTACGGCAACGCCTTCCTGCTGGAGGCCTCGCGCGCCGGCGCCGCCGTCAACGGCGAGGGCGGCCGCTTCCGCTATCCCTCCTACGTGCAGGACATCATGGGCCCGATGTTCTTCGACTACGGTTTCGGCCCCTTCCGCTGGGTCTGCACCTCGGGCAAGGCCGAGGACCTCGAGACGACCGACCGCATTGCGGCCGAAGTGCTTGAGCGGATTCGCCAGACGGCGCCCGACGAGATTGCCGGACAGCTCGACGACAACATCCACTGGATTCGCGAGGCGGGCCGCAACAAGCTGGTCGTAGGCTCGCAGGCGCGTATCCTCTATGCCGACTGCCAGGGCCGCACCGAAATCGCGCTGGCCTTCAACCGCGCCATTGCCGAAGGGCGCCTCTCGGCCCCCGTCGTGCTGGGCCGCGACCACCACGACGTCTCGGGTACCGACTCGCCTTACCGCGAGACCTCGAATATCTATGACGGCTCGTCGCGTACGGCCGACATGGCGGTGCAGAACGTCATCGGCGACTCGTTCCGCGGCGCCACGTGGGTGTCCATCCACAACGGCGGCGGCGTAGGCTGGGGCGAAGTCATCAACGGCGGCTTCGGCATGGTCATCGACGGTACGGAGGATTCCGAGCGCCACATCCGCGAGATGCTCTTCTGGGATGTCAACAACGGCATCGCCCGCCGCAGTTGGGCCCGCAACGAGGGCGCCATGTCGGCCATCCGCCGCGAGATGGAGCGTACGCCGGGTCTGCAGGTGACGATGCCCAACCTGGCTGACGAAGAGCTTATCCGCAGCGTGTTGAAGGAGTAACAACCGTCGCGAACAACCCTCGGACGCAGCCGAGGCGGGAGTTGGCCCGCTCCGGCTCCGTTCCGGAACATATGAACCTACAAAACGAACATACAACCATGGAAATTCACCATATTTCGGCGGAGCACCTCTCGATTGGCCGCGTCCGCGAAATCCTCGACCGTCACATCCACCTCGCACTGAGCGACGATGCCAAACGCCGCATCGTCCGCTGCCGCGAATACCTCGACCGCAAGATGGAGAACCCCGAGCGGCCCATCTACGGCATCACGACCGGTTTCGGCTCGCTGTGCAACATCTCGGTAGGGCACGACGACCTGGCCCAGCTGCAGAAAAACCTCATGATGTCGCACGCCTGCGGTACGGGCGAGCGTGTTCCGTCGGAGATTGTGCGGCTGATGCTGCTGCTCAAGGTGCAGTCGCTCTCCTATGGCCACTCGGGCGTCCAGCTGGCCACGGTCGAGCGGCTCATCGACTTCTTCAATGCCGACATCCTGCCGGTGGTCTATCAGCAGGGGTCGCTCGGTGCATCGGGCGACCTGGCGCCGCTGGCCCACATGTCGCTTCCGCTTATCGGACTGGGCGAAGTGGAGTATGAGGGGCGAGTGCGTCCGGCAGCCGAGGTGCTGGCCGAAAAGGGATGGTCTCCCATCGAGCTGCAGTCGAAGGAGGGCCTTGCGCTGCTCAACGGTACACAGTTCATGAGCGCCTACGGCGTCTGGGCCGTGATGCAGGCGCAGCGTCTGAGCGCCTGGGCCGACTACATCGGGGCCATGTCGCTCGATGCCTTCGACGGCCGCATCGAGCCCTTCTGCGACGAGGTACACCTCGTGCGCGGCCACAAGGGGCAGCTCACCACGGCGCGTGCGTTCCGCCGCCTGCTCGAGGGCAGCGAACTGCTGGCGCGTCCCAAGCAGCACGTCCAGGACCCCTATTCGTTCCGCTGCATCCCGCAGGTGCACGGCGCCTCGAAGGATACCATCGACTATGTCGAGGGGGTCATCACCACCGAAATCAACAGCACGACCGACAACCCGACGGTCTTCCCCGACGAGGATATGGTCGTCTCGGCGGGTAACTTCCACGGACAGCCCATTGCGCTGGCCATGGATTTCCTGGCCATTGCCGTGGCCGAGCTGGGCAACATCTCCGAGCGGCGCATCTACAAGCTGATTTCGGGCCAGCGCGGCCTGCCCAACTTCCTGGTGGCCAAGCCGGGTCTGAACAGCGGCTTCATGATTCCGCAGTATACGGCCGCTTCGATTGTCAGCCAGTCGAAGGGGCTTTGCATGCCGGCATCGGTCGATTCGATACCCTCGTCGCAGGGACAGGAGGACCATGTGAGCATGGGGTCGAACGCCGCCACGAAACTCTACCGCGTGGTGAACAACACCGAGCGGGTGCTGGCCATCGAGCTCTTCAATGCCGCCCAGGCCCTCGAGTTCCGCCGTCCGGCCCGCTCGTCGGAGCGTATCGAGCACCTCTTCGCCGACTATCGCCGCGAGGTGCCCTTCGTCGATGTCGACCGGGTGATGTATCCGCTCATCGACGCTTCGGTCCGCTTCCTGCGCACTGAACCCATCGGGGAGTAACACACAAATACGGAGGACGTCATGAGTCTGTTAATCAAGAATATCGGCACGATTGTCGGAATTCAGCCCGAGGGCATCGAACGTCTGTGCGGTGAGCAGATGGGACGTTTGGAGACGCTCGATGCCGCCTGGCTGCTGGCCGAAGAGGGGCGAATCGCCTCCTTCGGCCGGATGGCCGATGGCTGTCCCTCCGCCGGGCAGGAGGTGGATGCCCGGGGCGGGATGCTCTTCCCCTCGTTCTGCGACTCGCATACCCATCTGGTCTATGCCGGAAGCCGCGAGCAGGAGTTTCTCGACAAAATCAACGGCCTGAGTTACGAGGAGATTGCCCGCCGCGGAGGCGGCATTCTCAACTCCGCCGACCGGCTTCACGACACGTCGGAAGAGGAGCTCTACCGGCAGGCGATGGAGCGCATCCGCGAAATCATCCGCATGGGTACGGGTGCCGTGGAAATCAAGAGCGGCTACGGCCTCACGACCGAGGACGAGCTGAAGATGCTGCGTGTCATCCGCCGTATCCGCCAGACGGCGCCGCTCGAGGTCCGCGCCACCTTCCTCGGTGCGCATGCCGTAGGACGTGCCTATGTCGGGCGGCAGTCCGAATACGTCGACATGCTCTGCCGGGAGATGCTTCCGGCCGTCGCCCGCGAGAGACTGGCCGAGTACATCGATGTCTTCTGCGACGAGGGCTTCTTCACGGTCGAGGAGACCGCCCGCATACTCGAGGCCGGTTCCCGCTACGGGCTTGTGCCGAAGATTCATGCCAACGAGCTGGCCGTGTCGGGCGGTGTGCAGGTGGGCGTTGCCCACGGCGCCCTCTCGGTCGACCACCTCGAACGGATGGGCGAGGCCGAAATCGAGGCGCTGCGCGGCAGCCGGACGATGCCGACCATGCTGCCCGGTGCCGCCTTCTTCCTCGGGATGAGCTACCCGCCCGCCCGTGAGATGCTCCGCGCCGGACTGGGTGTCGCGCTGGCTTCGGACTACAATCCGGGGTCTACCCCCTCGGGCAACATGAAGATGGTCCTCTCGCTGGCCACCATCCGCATGAAGATGACGCCTGCCGAGGCCATCAACGCGGCGACGCTCAACGGCGCCTATGCCATGGGGCTGAGCCGCGAGGTGGGCTCCATCACCGTCGGCAAGCTGGCCAACTTCTTCCTTACGCCCGCCATGCCTTCGGTTGCCTTCTTCCCCTATGCCTACACCACGCCGCTCGTCAGCCGTGTCTTCCTGCGCGGCGAGGAGTTTACGGCGTAGTTTTTGCATCCGAACAAGGAAACCATGATACGCATTGCAACACTTGTCTGTCTGTTGTTCGCCGCCATGAACGCAACCGCACAAAAGCCCGCACCGCTGACCCCCGAGGAGCGTCGGGTCATCATCGAGAAGGGGACCGAGGCTCCCTTCTCGGGCCGTTACTACGATTTCGACGAGGAGGGCACCTACCGCTGCCGTCAGTGCGGCGCCGCGCTCTACCGTTCGGAGGACAAGTTCGACGCCGGCTGCGGCTGGCCCAGCTTCGACGATGAACTGCCCGGGGCCATCCGCCGCCAACGCGATGCCGACGGGCGGAGGACCGAAATCCTCTGCGCCCGCTGCGGAGCTCACCTCGGGCATGTATTTGCCGGCGAAGGGCTTACGCCCAAGAACCTGAGGCATTGCGTCAACTCCATATCGCTCACCTTCGAACCGAAGGCCGCCGAGCAACGCGTCGAGACGGCCATCTTTGCCGGAGGCTGCTTCTGGGGTGTGGAGTACATGTTCTCGCGCGTGCCGGGCGTACGCTCCATCGAGGCGGGTTATACGGGAGGCCATACCGAAAACCCCACTTACGAGCAGGTCTGCAGCCACACGACGGGCCATGCCGAAGCGGTCCGTATCCTTTTCGACCCGGACCAGGTGAGCTACGAGACGCTGGCACGGCTTTTCTTCGAAATCCACGACCCGACGCAGGCCGACGGTCAGGGTCCCGACATCGGCGACCAGTACCGGTCGGAACTCTTCTATACGACGCCCGAGCAGCGCGAAGTGGGCGAGCGGCTCATCGGCGAGTTGCGCTCGAAGGGATACGATGTGGTGACGCGCATCACCCCGGCATCGCGCTTCTGGCCGGCCGAGGGCTACCACCAGAACTACTACGAGCGCAAGGGGCAGCAGCCCTATTGCCACAGCCGTGTACGGCGCTTCTGAGGCGCCGTCCGTAGGGCCGTAGGGTAGTGCCCTCGCCCGGTGCGCAGTGCATCGGAACAAAAGGAAAAAGGTCCCGCTCGAAGCGGGACCTTTTTCCTTGCATGCGAAGGATGCTGCCGTATGGCAACAGCCCGAATGCCGGCGTCAGATGCCGGTTATCTTCTTGATTTCGTTGAGCTTGTTCAGCGCTTCGATGGGCGTCAGCGAATTGATGTCCAACCCCTTGATTTGGTCGCGAATCTGCACCAGCACGGGGTCGTCGAGCTGGAACATCGAGAGCTGCATGTTTTGCGGTACGCCGCTCTCGGCCGCCTCGCGCACGGTCTGGGCCGAAGGCTTGCGGCCGCGCTCCTTGAGGCTGCGGCTGGGAACAATCTCGTTGTTGCCGTAGACCAGCTCGAGGTTGCGCAGAATCTCCTCGGCGCGGGCCACGACCGAAAGGGGCATGCCCGCCATGCGGGCCACGTGGATACCGAACGAGTGCTCGGTGCCGCCCCGTTCGAGCTTGCGCAGGAAGACAATCGTATTGCCCATCTCCTTGACCGACACGTGATAGTTCTTCACCCGCGGGCACATCTGCTCCATCTCGTTGAGCTCGTGGTAGTGGGTGGCGAAGAGCGTCTTGGCGCGGGCCGTGGGGTGGTTGTGGAGGTATTCGACCATGGCCCATGCAATCGAAATGCCGTCGTAGGTGCTCGTGCCGCGGCCGATTTCGTCGAGCAGTACCAGGCTGCGGTCCGAGATGTTGTTCAGGATGCTGGCCGATTCGAGCATCTCGACCATGAAGGTCGATTCGCCCTGCGAGATGTTGTCCGAAGCGCCGACGCGCGTGAAAATCTTGTCGACGATCCCGATATGGGCCGACTTGGCTGGGACGAACGAACCCATCTGCGCCATCAGCACGATGAGCGCCGTCTGACGCAGCAACGCCGACTTACCCGACATGTTGGGACCCGTAATCATCATGATTTGCTGCTCCTTGTCGTCGAGCCGCACGTCGTTGGGCACATACTCCTCGCCGACGGGCATCAGCGTCTCGATAACCGGATGACGCCCCTGGCGGATATCGATACGGCGCCCTTCGTCGAGCACCGGCCGCACGTAGTGCCGCTCGCGGGCGATGCGCGCGAAGGACTGCAGGCAGTCGATGCCGGCAATGGTCGAGGCGTCGCGCTGCAGCTGGAGCAGCGAGCGACCCACAAAGGCGATGATGTCGGCATAGATGCGCTGCTCGATGACGAGCATGCGCTCCTCGGCTCCGAGAATCTTCTCCTCGTACTCCTTCAGCTCCTCGGTGATGTAGCGTTCGGCGCTGGTGAGCGTCTGTTTGCGAATCCACGTCGCGGGGACCTTGTCCTTGTAGGTGTTGCGCACCTCAATGTAGTAGCCGAAGACGTTGTTGTAGCTGATTTTGAGTGACGGAATGCCCGTAGCCTCGCTCTCGCGCTGCTGGATGCGGTTCAGGTAGTCCTTGCCGTGGAGCGCGATGCGGCGCAGGTCGTCCAGCTCGGCGTCGACACCGTCGGCAATGACGCCGCCCTTCTGAATCTGGTTGTTCTGCGGGTCGGGGTAGATGTCCCGCGCAAGGCGGTCGCGAACCTCCGTCAGCGGGTCGAGCTGCTCGGCCAGCGCATGAAGCCGGTCGGCATCGGTCGACTGCAGCAGCGCCTTGAGCGTATCGACCGCCGTGAGCGAATTCTTGAGCTGTACCAGCTCGCGGGGCGTGATGCGCGCGGCGGCGATGCGCGACCCGATGCGCTCGAGGTCGCCCACGGCCTCCAGCTGCTCGCGCAGCGCCTCGGCGAAATCATCTTCGCGCGTAAGCAGCTCCACCACGTCGAGCCGCTCGTTGATGCGCACGGGGTCCTTGATGGGCATGGCTACCCAACGTTTGAGCATGCGCCCGCCCATGGGTGTGAGCGTACGGTCGATGACATCGGCAAAACCGTTCCGCTTCTCGGCAGCCCCGTTCGTCGAGAAGAGCTCCAGGTTCCGGATAGTGAACTTGTCAATCCAGACGTAGTCGTTCTGGTCGATGCGGGCGATGGAGGTGATGTGGCCGATGTTCTTGTGTTCGGTGAATTCGAGGTAGTGGAGGATGGCTCCAGCCGCCGAAATGCCGCTGGTGAAGTGCTCCACACCGAATCCCTTGAGCGACTGCGTGCCGAACTGCCGGCAGAGCTTTTCGCGGTTCACCTCCTCCGAAAAGACCCACTCGTCGAGTTTGTAGGTGTAGTACTTCGACCCGAAGGAGTGCACGAAGCGGTCGTCGCAACCACGCTGATAAATAATCTCTTTCGGCGACAGATTCGACAGCAGCTTGTCCACGTAGGCATCGCTGCCCTCCGAGACATAGAACTCTCCGGTCGAGATGTCGAGAAAGGCGACGCCGGTCGACTGACGCCCGAAATAGATGGAGGCCAGATAGATGTTTTCCTTGTTCGAGAGGATGTTCTCTTCGAGCACGACGCCGGGGGTCACCAGCTCGATGACGCCGCGTTTGACCAGTCCCTTGACCAGTTTGGGGTCTTCGAGCTGTTCGCAGATGGCGACGCGCTCGCCCGCCCGCACGAGCTTGGGCAGGTAGGTGTCGACGGCGTGGTAGGGGAAGCCGGCCAGCTCGACGAACGACGCCGCGCCGTTGGCCCGCCGTGTGAGGGTGATGCCCAGAATGCCGCTGGCCCGGATGGCATCCTCGCCGAAGGTCTCATAGAAGTCTCCGACGCGGAACAGCAGAATTGCATCGGGATGCACCGCCTTGATGGAGTAGTATTGCTTCATCAGCGGTGTTTCGACATATTGCTTGTTGTCGGCCTTCGTTTTTTCGCTCTTTGCCACAGTCTTTTTCTTCAAAAAATCATCATACAAAGATAGCGGATTTTGTCGGCCGGTCAAAATGCCCCGCCGAAAAATTACACGATAAGCCGCCGTCACAGCGTGTTCTGCGGCATGGGGCCGCCATGACCGGTGCCGAAAGTACCGAACCCGCGGTTCTGATTAACTAGTGCAAATGGCTGTCGGTGAACACTCTATTGGAATACTTCATCGAACATGCGGGCGTAACAGGCTGCCTTCCACTCCAGCGGGCGAGGGTAGGCCCGCGACGAGGAGGGCATGCGCCACAGCTGCAGCTGGCGTCCGTCGAGCGTGAAGGGCTGCGAGCCGCCCACCTCGGGGACCGCGGCGACGCCGAGCTTCCGGCAGAGTGTTTCGGCTGCCTTCTGACCGGTGGTTACGATGGCGCGGCATTGGGGCAACTGCCGGAGCAGGGCGACAACATCGGTCTCACGCACCACTTGAAGAAAATTGTCCGAAGCGTTGCCTTTCAGGCGAATCACCTCGCAGGCCGTGTCGTAGAGCGCTACCCCCTTCCGGCGCAGGAACTCCTCGAGCCGTTCGCGGTCGAAGGCCTTGCCGTCGGGTGTCAGGAAGTGGTTGCGCTCCCCGAAAAAGAGATAGCCGAAAATGCGCCACATGTCGTTCTGGAGGTTGGGGTAGAAGAACTCCATCGACCACCGCCGGCGGGGCGGCGGGAAGCTCCCCAACATCAGCAGGCGGGCGTTTTCGGGCAGAAAAGGTTCGAGCGGATGGCGCTCGACAACCGGGGCGGCTGCCTGTTCTTCCGATTGAGATATTGTCGTCTTTCTCATTGTTTGTCAGATTGCTGTACTCGGTGGTGCTACGGCGGTTACTCGAAAAAACGCTCGTCGAAGTTGACCAGATAGAGCCGTTCGGTCGCACGCGTGAGGGCCGTATAGAGCCAGCGCAGCATGTCGCGCGTCATCGGTTCGTCGCCGAAGATGCAGCGGTCGACGAAAACCGCCTTCCACTGTCCGCCTTGAGCCTTGTGGCAGGTAACCGCATATGCGAACTTGACCTGCAGCGCGTTGAAGTGGGGATTTTCGCGGATTTCCTTGAAGCGTTTCAGCTTGCTGCGTATGTCGAGGTAATCCTTCTCGACCTCGTAGAAGAGCCGCGTGCTCTCCTCGCGCGTCAGCGACGGAGACTCCGACGAGAGGGTATCGAGCAACACCTTGCAGGTGAGCTCCGTGTCGTCGTAGTCGCCGAACGAGAGGGTCGCCTCGGCAAAGTGGAATCCGTAGAGCTCCTCGAAGCGCCGCAGCCGCTTCAGGCAGGCGATGTCGCCGTTGGCGATGAAGCTCATGGGGCACTCCTTGTCGTGTTCGGTGAAGTAGTAGTTGTTCTTGACCACCATCAGCATGTCGCCGCTCTCGATTTCCTCCTCGGCATAGAGCACGTTGTAGCGGATACCATTGTTATAACGGTTTGCGCGCTTGTTCGAACGGGTGATGACGATGCACTCGTCGCGGCCGTAACGCGCATAGCAGTCCTGCAGCGTCTCGAGGAAATCGCCGCCTTCGAGGGCCTCGATGTCGGGAAAATCCATCTCGAAGCGCGGAATCTCGTAGATGCCCTGCTCGAGCATGCAGCGCACGAGCGTCGCGTTGAAGAGGATGCCCGACTGCGCCTCCTGGCGGACCACCTCGTCCATCGTGCCGTAGACCACCTCGCCGTAGGAGGACATTGACTCGGGGTCGAGTGCCGGACTGAAGTCGCATCCCACGGGCGGCAGCTGCGCGTTGTCGCCCACCAGAATGAGCCGGCATCCGCGACCGCTGCGCACATAGTCTACCAGGTCCCGGAGCAGCGACCCGCTGCCGAACAGCGCGTCGCCGGCGGGCGTGTCGGCAAGCATCGAGGCCTCGTCGACGATGAATACGGCCCCTTTTTCGGGGTTGGGATTGAGCGAGAATTTCGACTCGTAGTCGGCATTGGTCCGCTGCCGGTAGATACGCTTGTGGATGGTGAGCGCCTTTTCGCGGGTGTATTGCGCGAGCACCTTTGCGGCACGCCCCGTAGGGGCCAGCAGCACGGATTTTACCCCCATGTCGCGGAGTGCTCCGACGAGTGCCGAAATGAGCGTCGTTTTACCGGTTCCAGCATATCCGTTGAGCACGAAAATCTTCGAAAAATCGTCATCTGCAAGATAATCGGATAACTTTTCTATGATTTTTTTTTGCCCAGAAGTTGCGTCAAAACAAATTTTGGCGTAAATTTGGGTCGCAATACGTGTATTAAGCATTTACCGGCATATTTGCGACAAACTTAATAACAAATATTTAAAATGAAAAGAATTGCTCAAATTATTCTGGGGGTAGTTATCCTGGGTCTGGTATACGTCATCTACGACCAGATTTCGACCCCGATTCGCTTTGAGGACGAAGTGAAGGTGCGGAATGCTCAGGTAATCGAACGCATCAAGGACATCCGTACGGCACAGCGTTCCTTCAAGTCGAAGTACCAGCGTTTTACCGGCAGCTTCGACACGCTGATTTCCTTCGTGCTCAACGATACCCTCGAGCTGGAGCGCAAGATTGTGGATGAGGACGACTCGGTAGGTATGGCCATGCTGAAGAAGGCCGGCCGCAAGAACGTCGAGAAGTTCAAGGTCGCAGTCATCGATACCGTATTTGCACCCAAGAAGCTCACGCGCGCCGAAGTGGAGGAGCTCCGCTACATCCCCGGCACGGACAAGAAGGCTCAGTACATCATGGAGGCCGGTATCATCACGACCGAGTCGAAGGTGGTCATCCCCGTTGTCGAGTGCCGTGCACCTTATAAGATGTACCTCGATACGGTTGAATTCCGTCAGGACATCATCAACCTCATCGACAACGACGTTCACAACTTGCAGCGCTATCCCGGCATCAAGTTCGGTTCGATGGAAACCGGTAACAATGAGGCAGGTAACTGGGAATAACGGAAACCGTTCCGATAAGGCAGTGTCCATTCAGCTCATGTTGGATGGACACTCTTTTTCGGTGGATGCCCTTCCCGCAGCCGGGAAGGAGGTGCCGTGCGTGGCTGAGCTGCTGACGCCGCGCAGCATGCTCGTACCCCGCGAGGAGTTTTCCGAGGAGCTGGCCGAGGGTTATCTGGCGGCCGAGGGGCTTGCACCGCAGGACGGCGAGTGTGTCGTATGGAGCGACACGCAGGAACAGATTGTCGCCGTCATGGCCATCGACCGCATGTTGCTCGATGCCCTGCGGGCGAAATACGAGGCTGGCGTGCGCTTCACTTCGCCTCTGCTCCATCTGCCGAAATTTTCGGGCAATGCGGTCTGGATGCAGCGCAACGGTTCGTTGCTCTATGTAAAGGTCTACCGCACCATTCTGCGCATGGCGGAGGTCATACAGGCCGAGAGTGACGCCGATGTACTCTACTTTGTCGAGCGGCTTACCGGAATCTTCCCGGCGGCCGATTTCGAACTTCACCTCACTGGGGCGGGCAGCGCCGCTCTGCGGAAGTTGCTCAAGGGTTATTACAAGCGAATCGTATGCGAATAGTCAGCGGTAAATACAAGGGCCGCGCCATCAATCCGCCGCGCAATCTGCGGGCGCGTCCGACTACGGATTTCGCCAAGGAGAATCTGTTCAACGTTCTCGACAATCTGGTCGATTTCGAGGAGTGCGACGTGCTCGACCTCTTTGCCGGCACGGGTTCCATCAGCTATGAATTCGCATCGCGCGGAGCCCGAAGCGTCACTTCGGTCGAAATCAATCCGGTCCACTACAATTTCATCCGGCAGATGGCGGCCCAGCTCGGCATCGGCAACATGTATGTCGTCAAGGCGAATGTTTTCCTCTACCTGAAGAGCTGCCCGAAGCAGTTCGACATCATCTTCTCTGATGCACCCTACGACCTTGAGGGCAGCGAGCGGGTCATCGACCTGGTGCTCGGCGGCGATTTGCTTCGCGATGAGGGTATCTTCATCTTCGAACATTCGAAGCAGCATGATTTTTCCGAACATTCCTGCTTCTGGCAGTTAAGGAGTTACGGAAGCGTGCAATTTTCTTTTTTCAAAAAAGCGTAGCAGGGTATTGCAGAATTGAAAAAATGCATTACCTTTGCAGTCGCAATACCAGAAAAACGGTGCGTTAGTTCAGCTGGTTAGAATACGTGCCTGTCACGCACGGGGTCAGGGGTTCGAGTCCCCTACGCACCGCAGAAAGGGAGTAAATCAAGTAGTTACGAGATTTACTCCCTTATTTCATACCTCCGCTCCAGGTCAAGCCCGACATCCGGGGCGAAATCGATTCCGGCATCCTGCAATACTTCGGCCGGGGGCAGTTCCGTAGCTTCGGCCCGATGTGTTGGGGTGCGACAACCTGTCGCGCCGCAAATATGGGCCGCGGCCATGTGCCTGGCTCAGGGACGAAGTGGTCATCGAGGGGCTCCTCCGAGGCCGACGCCTCGCAACGCACAAAGCTCACCCGGGCGCACCATCTTCACGCCGCAATCGCCGGCGGAATGCCGAATCTGTGTTTTTGACCGATTCGGGGCCGCGCTTGAGTCGTGCGGCGTTTTGCATTCTCGGCCGATTTCGGTATTTTTGTCATCAAATACCCGAAACACCCCAAGCCTCCGACATCCGCCATGTATTTCATCGATGCCATCAACTCCCTCTGTCCGCTTTCGGAGGAGACCCGGCTCCAGCTTGAAGCGGTGACCACTCCGTGCCGTTTCCCCAAGCGCTATCGGCTGGTGCGCGAAGGCGAATTCTGCCATTCGGCCTACTTCATCGAGCAGGGAATGACCCGTTCCTTCTGGATAGTGAACGGCGAGGAAATCACTACCTCGTTTTCGTGCGAGGGCGGGATTGTCTTCAGCATGGATGAACTCTATTACGGCCGGCTGAGCGAGGAGGTTGTCGAGACGCTCGAGCCGACCGAGGCGCGCCGCATTGCCCTCGACGACCTACGCCGGCTCTTCATGACGAACCTCGAACTGGCCAACTGGGGACGAATTATCCATCAGAACGAATACCGCCGTCTTCACCGCTCGCACAAGGAGCGTCTCACGCTGCCGGCCGAGGAGCGTTACGAGGCTTTCTGCCGTCAGTTTCCCGAGGTGTGCCGCCGGGCGCAGTTGGGCTACATCGCCTCCTACCTTGGCATCTCGCTCTCGACGCTCAGCCGCCTGAGAGCCAAACGCAGGTAGTCCCGGGGCTGTGTTTTTGACCTAGCTCAAATGTTTTTTGCTCCGTATGGGCTACCTTTGCGGTGAAAACCGATACCCAAAACGGCGAACACTCCCATGCAGAGAATCTCATCGGCCGCATATGCCGACTCGAAACCACACTACGAACTTCTGGACGGATTGCGGGGCGTAGCAGCCCTGCTGGTCATCTGCTACCACATTTTCGAGGGATTTGCCACAAGTCCCGTCGACCAACGCTTCAACCATGGCTACCTGGCCGTCGATTTCTTCTTCCTGCTCTCGGGCTTCGTCATCGGGTATGCCTACGATGACCGGTGGAAGCGCAGCATGCGCTGCCGCGACTTTATCCGGCGTCGGCTCATCCGGCTCCATCCGATGGTCGTCCTGGGGGCGGTGTTTGGCGCCGTGGCGTTCTGGTTGCAGGGTTCGGTTCGGTGGGACGGCACGCCTGTCTCTGCGGACATGCTCCTGCTGGCCCTGCTGTGCGGCATGCTGCTGTTGCCGGTCTGGCCCGGCGCCGGCCACGAGGTGCGCGGCAACGGGGAGATGTATCCGCTCAACGGCCCCAGCTGGTCACTCTTCTTCGAGTACCTGGGCAACCTGCTCTACGCCTTCCTCCTGCGGAGGCTGCCGACCCGCCTGCTGACGCTGGTGGTCGTGCTGAGCGGTTCGGCTCTGGCCCTTTTCGCCGTGTGCGACCTGTCGGGATACGGACATCTGGGGGTAGGGTGGACGCTCGCCGATTACAACCTTCCGGGCGGATTGCTGCGCATGCTCTTCTCCTTCTCGGCCGGCATGCTGCTTTCGCGGCGGTTCCGTCCCATGCACATTCGGGGCGCATTCTGGCTCTGCAGCCTTGCGCTGGCCCTGCTGCTTGCAATGCCCTATGCCGGGAGCGAGGGCAACCATCTGCCCAACGCAATCTACGATTCGGCCTGCGTCCTGCTGCTCTTTCCGCTGCTGCTCTGGCTCGGCGCCTCGGGCCGTGCCACGGACCGTACAACGGCACGTATCTGCCGGTTTCTGGGTGACATATCCTATCCGGTCTACATCGTGCACTATCCTTCGATGTACCTCTTCTATGCCTGGGTCTGGAAGCATGGCTATACCTTTGCTCAGGCTTGGCCTGCCGCTGCCGCGCTTGTCGCCGGCAACATCGTGCTGGCCTGGTGCTGTCTGAAGTTCTACGACGAGCCGCTGCGCCGCTGGCTTACCGCACGTTTCCCCACTTCTCACGAGCGATAAGGCTGCTTAGTCTCCGCTTCGGATATGCGCTGCTGCCGATGTGGTCGGCGTTGACGGTGCATTTTTAGCCGCATGTGTGCGGCAAGTACTGCAACGGGCGGAATAGCGTAGTTGTACGATGTGAAGTCGTGGCTGGCGAACCTATTCTCTACGGAGGACTACAAGACTGACCGCTGCCACAATAAGCAAAATGCCGGTCGCTCCGGCTGCGGTAAAGGGCTCTCCGAAGACCAGAATACCGATAACGACGGCCGTAAGCGGCTCCAGCGCTCCGAAAATCGAGGTAAGCGTGGGGCCGATGTTACCAATCGCCCTCACAAGCGCCATATTCGATACCGCTGTTGCGGGAAGTGCCAGTCCGAGGATGTACAGCCACGTCTGCCCGTCGCTTTCCAATCGTACGCCGCCGGTCAACGACCCTCCGGCCAGAAAAAGAAGTGCGCCGATGCCCATAACATAGCAGGTCAGGACCGTAGGGTCGAGGGCAGCCGCCCGCGTCTTGCGCACTCCGATGATGTAGCCTCCGTATGTGAAGACCGAGATGCATGCCGCAAGCAGCCCCCAGAATCTGCTGCCGCCACTGTCTCCGTTCTCTCCGAGCGACAGAAGCAGCGCGCCGACGATGGAGACCGCCACGGCCGTAAGCACACGTCCCGAGCGCGGTTCGCCGAAGAAGAGCATCATGGCCAGTGCCACGGCCAGCGGATACATGAAGTGAATCGTCGAGGCTACTCCGCTAGCGATGTTTGCATAGGCAAATACCAGACTGAGAGACGTGGCCGCCCGCATCAGACTGAGCAGGAGTACCGGCCCTGCGTCTTGCAGCGACAATCGGAAATTGCGCCGTGTGACGATTCCGAACAGGGTGAGCGCCAGCGTCGCAATACCCCAACGGTAGGAGAGCACCTCGAAAGGCGAATAGCCCTTCCCGAGCAGCAGCAGCGTAAAAAGGGGAGCCAGTCCGAAGGTCGAGGAGGAGAGAGCCGCCCAAAGTATTCCCCGCGTACGATTCATTCCCACTTATTGTTTTTACATCCCGTAGTTTCCGGCTTCGCGGCAAGCACTGTTGCCGACCGACACATCGCACCGGTCCAGCTGTGGACAACTCCGCATGCAAACGCCGCACCGAGCGTTATGTCGGAGGCAGCGTGAATAGACCGGAGTTCTGCCGGACCCTTTAGGGCAAAGACGGACCGAATCTCGTCTATTTGTTCTCTATAAGCGAACGTATGTTCTGGATGAGCATCGCCACGGCGACCGAGTTGAAGCCTCCCTCGGGAATGATGACGTCGGCATACTTCTTCGACGGCTCGACAAACTCCTCGTGCATGGGTTTTACCGTAGTCGTGTATTGCGAGATGACCGACTGCATCGTCCGGCCGCGTTCGCAGACGTCGCGCAGGATGCGGCGTGCCAGCCGGATGTCGGCATCGGTATCGACAAAGACCTTGATGTCCATCAGGTCGCGCAGCTCCTTGTTTTCGAAAATCAGAATACCGTCGACGATAATCACGCGCGAAGGTTTGACGAAGACCTTTTCGGGTGTACGGTCATGCTCGACGAACGAATAGACCGGATGCTCGATGGGTACGTTGTCCTTCAGCGCCTTGATGTGCTCGACCAGCATCTGGGTATCGAATGCCTGTGGGTGGTCGTAGTTGAGCTTCGTGCGCTCCTCGTAGGTCAATTCGGGATGGGCCTTGTAGTAATAATCGTGACACAGCGTGGCGACATCGTCGCCTCGGAAGGCTTCCTGCAGCCGTTTGACGAGCGTCGATTTTCCGGAGCCGGTTCCACCGGCAACTCCGATGACGGTAACTTCCATGAGGTTAAGTTTTAGGGAGGTTTTATCTAAAGAAAAGGATTGTCTCCTCGCAAGGCGACAATCCTCTTCCGTTTCCATAGCATCTAAGCGTCGATATTGGCGTAGTGTGCGTTCTTTTCGATGAACTCGCGACGGGGCGGCACGTCGTCACCCATCAGCATCGAGAAGATGCGGTCGGCCTCGGCCGCGTTTTCGATGTTGACCTGGTGCAGAATGCGCGTGTCGGGGTTCATCGTCGTCTCCCACAGCTGGTGGGCGTTCATCTCACCCAGACCTTTGTAGCGCTGCACGTGGGCACCCTTGCCGAACTCGGCCGTGATGGCGTCGCGCTCCTTTTCGGTCCAGCAGTAACGCTCCTGCTTGCCCTTCTTGACCAGATAGAGCGGCGGGGTGGCGATGTAGACGTGACCGTTCTCGATGAGCTCCTTCATCTTGCGGAAGAAGAAGGTCAGCATCAGCGTGGCGATGTGGCTTCCGTCGACATCGGCATCGGTCATGATGATAATCTTGTCGTAACGCAGCTTCTCGAGGTTGAGCGCCTTCGAGTCCTCCTCCGTACCGATGGTCACACCCAGCGCCGTGAACATGTTCTTGATTTCCTCGTTGTCCCACATCTTGTGCTCCTGGGCCTTCTCGACGTTGAGAATCTTACCGCGCAACGGCATGATGGCCTGGTAGTTGCGGTCGCGGCCCGACTTGGCCGTACCACCTGCCGAGTCTCCCTCGACAAAGAAGATTTCGGCAATCGAGCGGTCACGGCTCGTGCAGTCGGCCAGTTTGCCCGGCAGTCCTACGCCCGACAGCGGCGTCTTGCGCTGCACCGCCTCGCGGGCCTTGCGGGCCGCATGGCGGGCCTGGGCCGCCAGAATCACCTTCTGCACGATGGCCTTGGCATCGCGCGGATTCTCCTCCAGATAGTGGGCCAGGGCGGTCGACATCGCCTGGTCGACAGCCGCCGAAACCTCGTCGTTGCCCAGCTTGGTCTTGGTCTGGCCTTCGAACTGCGGCTCGGCAACCTTCACCGACACCACGGCCGTCAGACCTTCACGGAAGTCATCGCCGTTGATGTCGAACTTCAGCTTCGAGAGCATGCCCGAATCGTCGGCATACTTCTTCAGCGTACGGGTCAGTGCACGGCGGAAGCCCGTCAGGTGGGTACCGCCTTCGATGGTGTTGATGTTGTTGACGTAGGAGTGTACGTTCTCCGAGAAGGAGTCGTTGTACTGCATGGCCACCTCGACCGGAACACCGTTCTTCTCCGTATCGAGATAGATAATCGACTCGGTGATGGGCTCGCCGCGCGTGGCATCGAGGTAGCGGACGAACTCCTTGAGACCCTCCTCCGAATAGAAGCGCTCGCAGAGCGCATTGCCCTCGCTGTCCTTCTGGCGCTTGTCCGTCAGGCTCAGGTGGATACCCTTGTTCAGGAACGCCAGCTCGCGCAGACGGTTGGCCAGAATGTCATACTTGTATTCGGTCGTATGGGTGAAGATGCTGCCGTCGGGTTTGAAGGTGATGATGGTACCCCGGTCGGAGCAGGCACCGACCACGTCGACCTGCGAAGTGGGGGTACCCTTGCTGTATGTCTGGCGGAAGATTTTTCCGTCGCGGTGAATCTCGGCGATGAGCAGCGTCGAAAGCGCGTTGACGCACGAAACACCCACACCGTGCAGACCGCCCGAGACCTTGTAGCTGCCCTTGTCGAACTTGCCGCCGGCATGGAGCACGGTCAGCACGACCTCGAGCGCCGACTTGCCCTCCTTTTCGTGGAAGTCGGTCGGAATACCACGACCGTTGTCCCGAACCGTGATGGAGTTGTCCTCGTTGATGGTTACGTCGATATCGGTGCAGTACCCAGCCAGCGCCTCGTCAATCGAGTTGTCCACGACCTCGTACACCAGATGATGAAGGCCCTTCTCGCCGATATCGCCGATGTACATGGCCGGACGCTTGCGCACGGCTTCCAATCCCTCCAGAACCTGAATATTCGATGCGGAATACTCTTCGGCCTGCTTCTTTACGTTTTCTTGTTCAGTACTCATTTGTCGCGTTTGAAATATCGTACAAATGTACAAAAAATTTCCGGAGTATCAAATACTCCGGAGCGAGCATTATTCCGTTTTTCGGAGAAAATGGATGCAAAGGGGAGATTGCGCTCCATCGGCATGCGCCGCTACTGCAGGCATCGCTTTCCGCGGGTTCGGACTGCACCGGCGACCGCAGGAAACGACATGGAGCGAATCGGCCAGGAGCTGCCGGCTGCAACCGTCGTGACCGGCTGCGGCGCCCGATGCACGGAGGCAAAACGGGCGGAATAGGGCAGCCGTCCGTTGCGGCGGACGTGCGGTCTCAGCCGCGTCAGCCGAGTTCCGAGAGCAAATCCACCTCGCGGATATGCCCCTTGGCAAAGAGCAGTGCGCGGGCGGGGTAGTTCTCGATAAGCGCCGTGTTGTGGGTCGACATCACCACGGCGCACCCGCGGCCGGCAATCTCGCGGAAGAGCTGCATGATGCCCTCGGCCGTCACCGGGTCGAGGTTGCCCGTCGGCTCGTCGGCCAGCAGCACCTTGGGGTCGTTGAGCAGGGCGCGGCCGATGACCAGACGCTGCTGCTCGCCGCCCGACAGTTCGAACGGCATCTTGTAGGCCTTCGACTCGAGGTGGACAATCTTCAGAATCTTGTCAATCCGTTCGCGAATCCGGCCCTCTTCCTTCCACCCCGTCGCCTTCATCACGTAGTAGAGGTTCATGAAGACGTTGCGGTCGGTCAGCAGCTGGTAGTCCTGGAAGACGATTCCGATTTTGCGCCGCAGGTAGGGGATGTCGCGCCGCCGAAGCCGGCGCAGGTCGAATCCGGCCACGTGCCCCTCGCCCGTGAGCAGCGGCACCTCGGCATAGAGCGTCTTGAGCAGCGTGCTCTTGCCGCTGCCCACACGCCCGAGCAGGTAGACGAACTCGCCCTCGGAGACGGTGAGGTTCACCTCCGAAAGCACCATTTCGCCCTGTCGGAGCATCTTTTCCTCCGACCTGCGGCCAAAGGGGTCGTCGGCGTGATAAATCGCCGCGTTCTCGAGTTTTACTACATATTCGCTCATAAGGCTGAAGCCGGATTTTCTGCCAAAGGTACGCAAAAATCCCGATTATACCGCCCCGCGCAGGCCATTTTGTGCGCCGTGTTTTTTTATTTCGGCAAAAAAAGCTATCTTTGCCCAGGTTTCCAAGAGGACTCGTCCCGCACGGAACAAACACGGGGGTGCCCGGTTTTGACAGCAGGTAGAGTCGGATTGTAAGCACGTCGAGCGCTGTGTGGCGGCTCGTAAATCCCGACACTCGACAATCAAATGGCAATAACAGCTATGCACTCGCTGCCTAATTTTCAAGGAAAATTAGCTTAATCGCCGGGTCCAAGGAGGCTTGGCGACGAGTATCCCGGGCGACTGTTCCGCTCCTTAACGGTTGTCCACATGGGGTATCATTCCTTTGGAGATAGTGCGTCGGAGGGTTCCGGCCGGCGTGCAAAATCACAGGAACTGGGCTCCGGGTTAGGTTGCCGCCTGCCAGACCCGGAGCGGAGGACCAAATGGCGGATAAGCGTGTAGAAAGCTCTCGGGCTCCTTGTTTGGACGCGGGTTCGACTCCCGCCACCTCCACAAAATGAATCGCACTTGTCTGCCAATCAGACAAGTGCGATTCGTTTGTTTCACCGGTGTATCACCGTCCGGTGCGGTTGGGCCGCCGCGGCGCGGCCCCTTGCGGCTCAGAATACCGATACTTCGTCGAGGAAGAACCAGCAGGGGCAGCCCACGCCGTAATGCCACGACGGGCAGATTTTGGTTCCTTCGACCGAAACGCGTACGTAGCGCGCCTTGACGGCCTCGTCCTTTACGACCGTTGCCGGCACGAACTTCACCGGAACGGAATCATCCTCGGGGAACTCCACGCGGCCGAATTCCGCCCAGGTCTCGTTGTCCGACGAAACGGCGAACGTGACCGACCGGGGCAGCAGAATCCACTGGCCCAGCTGATGGAGGAAGTCCGCCTCGACGGTCGTGAACTCCTGCTCTTCACCCATGTCGACGATGAACGCCGCATCGCAGCCTTCCCATCCGGTCCAGCTTTCGACGAACGATGCGCCGCCGAACAATCCGTCGGTGAGCGTCCGCTCGCCGGTCTCCTTGTAGCGTGCGGCCGGCTCGTCGAGCCAGATGATACGGGCGCCGAGGGCCTTGCTTTTGCGTTCGGAGGGGAGGTAGCGCTCCCGGTAGAGCTTGCAGTACTCCTTCGGGCTGTTGCTGCGCTCGTTGAGCGTCTTGATGCCGAACAGGTCGATGTACCGTTCGAAGGCGTCCAGCTCGCGTACGACGGCATCGATATCCTTGTCGGTCGTCGTGCGGGCGATTTCGAGGTCGGAGTACATCAGCGGCAGACGGGCCATGTGTACCCGGGCGAGCCGCGTCGAGTCGTCGGCCACGGCCTTTTCCGCCAGGTCGAACAGCTGGTTGTAGCGCTTGCGGCAGGCGGCGTTGAGCATGCCGTCCTTGTGCGAGACGGGCGAATCGTAAATCCAGAGCCGGTTGCCCGACGCAAGCAGTCCGCCCTCGAGCAGCTTCTCATATTGATAGAGGTAGGGCGTCGCCTCGCCGTAGTAGCCCTTCATGAAGCGGAGCATCAGTTCGTCGGTATCCTGGTCGGGATTCCACATCAGCTTGCTGACCACATAGGTGCGCATCTCCGAAAAATCGCCGCCGTACGAGCCGCCAATCTGCGAGAAGTGCATCGTCACGTGGTTGCGGTGGAAGAGCTCGATGTTGGGCTTGAGAATCGGGAAGTTGGGGAACGGGGCGACCATGTTGTCGAAGTTGATGCCGTAGTCCCAGACGAAGATGTTGTCCGAAACGGCCGACCAGCCCTCGAGCGCGCGGACGAACTCCTGCCCCGAGGCATTGTCCGTGAGCGGCACCTCGCGGTTGCAGTCGATGTCGCAGAGCATGATGTTGACGTTGGGCAGCGGCTTGACATGGCGCGGCGGCTGCATCGTGAAGAGATAGGCCAGCGTCGAGAACTCCTTGTCGGGGAAACGCTCGGCAAGTTTGTTCAGGAAGCGGATGTAATTGCCCGAGGGGGCGCCCTCGTATTCGTTCACCTTCTCGCACTCTTCGCAGCGGCAGTAGGTGAAGTTGCTGTCGTTCTGGCTGATGGAGATGATGTTCATCCCGGGATTAGCCTTGAAGATGGAGTCCACCTTGGCCGCTACCAGTTCGAACACCTCGGGGTTGGTCAGGCACCACTGGCTGGCACGTCCCGGACGGCGCTCGCCGTTGATGAACGAGTAGTACTCGGGGTGCTCCCCGCCGTAGACCGAGGCCGGGAGCAGCTGGTTGAACGTGTGGACCCAGAGACCTCCGGCGAAGATGTCGCGGGGCTCCTCCAGCCGCAGGAAGGTCCGATAGGTGGGGTCCAGCGCCATGCCGTAGGCCTGGCTCTGGCGGTAGCGGAACGCCGGATTCTCGTAGCAGTCCATCTCGGGCAGCTGGATGGTGCGGCTGCAGTCGAGCGTGTAGGTGTTCGCTGCGAGGTAGTCCACCCCGAGATTGCGCTCGAGCAGCGTCACCACACCGTAGAGGGCTCCCTTGTCGCCGCCCGACGAGATGTAGAGCACCCCGTCGCTGGTCCGGAGCCGGAATCCGTCCTCGGTAAGCGACGAGGTGTCGCCCGCACCGATGACCACGTCGCCCCGTCTGGGGTCGGCTTTCGTGACGAGCGGCAGCTCCGCACCGCTCGATTCGCGGACAAAACGCTGCAGCAGTTCGGCGGCATGGCGGTTGACCGGCGTGTCTTCCGCCACGACAATCCGCGCCGCAGGTTTCCCGTTGCGGACCAGTGTCATCTGGGCCGCTGCGGGAATCGCTCCCGACAGCATGGCGGCAATCAGGAGCAGGAAAGGTTTCAAATAACGCATAGTGGTAGAGGGTTAGTTTGTCGCTTCAAATATACTAAAAAAGCCCAACGGCACAAAAAAGTTCAGGAAGAGGACAAACCCCGCTGGCGGCAGTCGCTCCGGCGAAACGGGACGGGGTGAATAAATTCCGCCGCCGAACGGGCCGATACTGCCTATTTTTTATATCTTTGCAAATCAAAAACTACCGACTATGACTAAAAAAATCCTGTTGCTCGGCTCCGGAGAGCTGGGCAAAGAGTTCGTGATTGCCGCCCAGCGTCTGGGTCAGCACATCGTCGCCTGCGACTCCTATGCGGGCGCACCCGCCATGCAGGTGGCCGACGAGTGCGAGGTCTTCAGCATGCTCGACGGCGATGCGCTGGCTGCGGCCGTGGCCAAACACCGTCCCGATATCATCGTTCCCGAAATCGAGGCCATCCGCACCGAACGGCTCTATGATTTCGAGCGCGAGGGCATCCAGGTGGTTCCGAGCGCCCGCGCCGTCAACTTCACGATGAACCGCAAGGCCATCCGCGACCTGGCAGCCAAGGAGCTCGGTCTGCGTACGGCCAAATACTTCTACGCCAAATCACTCGACGAACTGTATGAAGCTGCGCATAAAATCGGCTTCCCCTGCGTCGTCAAACCGCTCATGTCCTCGTCGGGCAAGGGACAGTCGCTGGTCCGCACGGCCGAAGAGCTGCCGCACGCCTGGGAGTACGGCTGTGCCGGCAGCCGCGGCGACATCCGCGAGTTGATTGTCGAGGAGTTCATCCGCTTCGACAGTGAAATCACGCTGCTGACCGTAACGCAGAAGGCCGGACCGACCCTCTTCTGCCCGCCCGTGGGCCATATCCAGAAGAGCGGCGACTACCGCGAGAGTTTCCAGTCGCCCGAAATCGCACCCGAGCATCTGGCCGAGGCGCAGCGTATGGCCGCCAAAGTCACCGAGGCGCTCGGCGGAGCGGGACTGTGGGGTGTCGAGTTCTTCCTCAGCCACGAAAACGGCGTCTACTTCTCGGAGCTCTCGCCCCGACCTCACGACACGGGTATGGTGACGCTCGCCGGCACGCAGAATCTCAACGAGTTCGAACTGCATGCGCGGGCCGTGCTCGGACTGCCCATTCCGGCCGTCACCTTCGAGCGCATGGGCGCCAGCGCCGTAATTCTCGCACCCGAGGAGGTCGGCAGCGGAGCACCCCGGTACGACGGGCTCGAAGAGGCCCTGGCGGATGACCCCGCCACCGACCTGCGGATTTTCGGCAAGCCTACGATGCGCCCCGGCCGCCGCATGGGCGTCGTGGTAAGCCATGCGCCGCTGGGCTGCGACCTGGAAGCGCTGCGCAACCGCGCCAAGGCAGCTGCAGCAAAGGTCAAGGTATACTGATATGGGCGTCTGTCCCAATGCAGGATAGCCTTCCGATTGGATTCGCCCGGAACGGACTCTTCACGCCCCCGTTCCGGGCGTTTTGCATCCGCCGGGTCCTGCACGGAGCTTTCGGCAGCCGATGCCACGGGCAACACATGCTGCAGCGGCAGCCAACGGAAAACGGTGGGCGGCCTGCTGCTGACGCCGCAACAGCCCGACATACGCCGCCGGAGGGTCGGAGAACCTCCTCCTCTCAACCTCCGAATCGAAGTGGCACAGGCGGTGCCAAGGATTTCGCATTTTTCAAAATTTTTCGTAATTTTGGGCCGACAAATCAAACATCATCTCTTTCAACAATGGCAAAAGCAGTAAACATCGACCGTTCGCACCGCCTGGACGGGATTGGAGAGTACTATTTTTCGCGTCGTCTGCGTGAAATCGCCGACATCGAGGCCGCCACGGGCCGCCAGATTGTCAAACTCGCAATGGGCAGCCCCGACCTGCCGCCGCACCAATCGGTCATCGACCGCCTGGCCAAGGAGGCTCAGCGTCCCGACGTCCACAAATACATGTCCTACAAGGGTGAACCCATCCTGCGCAAGGCTTTTGCCGACTGGTACAAGAAATGGTACGGCGTGGAGTTCGACTACAACTCCGAGGTGCTGCCCCTCATCGGTTCGAAGGAGGGTATCATGCACATCTGCATGACGTTCCTCAATCCGGGCGACAAGGTGCTGGTCCCCAACCCGGGCTATCCCACCTATTCGGCGGCCGTTCGTCTCGCGGGAGGCGAGATGCTTCCCTATGCGCTCAACAAGCAGACCAATTTCTATCCCGACTTCGAAGCCATCGAGCAGGCCGGTCTCGACGGTGTCAAGATGATGCTGGTCAACTATCCCAACATGCCGACGGGTCAGACGCCGACGCGCGAACTGTTCGAGAAAATCATCGAGTTCGGCGCCAAGCACAACATCCTCATCGTGCACGACAACCCCTACAGCTTCATCCGCAACAGCGACAAACCGATGAGCATCATGTCGGTAGACGGCGCACGTGAAGTGGCGCTCGAGATGAACTCGCTCTCCAAGGGCCACTCGATGGCCGGCTGGCGCGTGGGTGTCGTCCTGGGTCGCAAGGAGTGGATTGATTCGATTCTGACCTTCAAGAGCAACATGGACTCGGGCATGTTCTATCCGATTCAGGCCGCAGCCGACACGGCGCTGGCGCTGGGCGAGGATTGGTACAAGGAGCTCAACGACATCTACTACGGCCGCGAGCGTCAGGCCTACGCCCTGCTCGATGCGCTGGGATGCAAATACCGCCCCCATCAGGCCGGTCTCTTCGTGTGGGCCGAGCTTCCGGAGGATTACGAGGGCGACAGCTTCGCCTTCTCGGACGAGGTGATGGAGAAGTGCGATGTCTTCCTGACCCCCGGCGGCATCTTCGGCTCGGAGGGCAAGCGCTACATCCGCATCACGCTCTGCTGCCCCGAGGAGCTGCTCAAGCGTGCGACGGACAACGTCAAGGCGCGCCTGCACAAGTAATCCGACGCCGCAACCGACGGCGACAAACTGAAAGCGGACCGATTCTCAACGAATCGGTCCGCCATTTTTTTTTGGGGCTGCTGCCCCCCCCCTCCGATTATCTACGGAACACCGGCCCGACGCATGCCTGTGCGGCCGAACAGCTGCTGTCAAGACCTCGGAAGGCCGCTGCGTGCTGCGGATGGTTCGCCCGTCGGTTCCGGCCAGACACTGCCCCGATGCGGAGGTTTCACTCCTTCGCGTCGGGGCATTTCGTCCCGCCATGCCGCCGCATCGGGCAATCGCGGCTGCAGCTCCCGCACGCCAGGGGGCGCTTGCCGCACAATGCGCGGACGAGCCTCCATACGACAACGGCCGCCAACACGAGCCCGAATGCCCAGACGACAACATCCTGCCACGTCATCGTCATAACCATGTTGCCAGATGATAGGTTATCCATGAAACCACCCAGGCAAGCGCCGTATTGTAGAACACCGAGAGCAGGGCCCATTTCCATCCGGCCTCCGAGCCGATGGCCGCAACGGTGGCGATGCAGGGGAAATAGACCAGGATGAAGACGAGGAATGCCAGGGCGGAAGCCGTATCGAAATCGCCGCTTGCGCGGAGCCGAGCCGACAGGGTGGCAAACTCCTCCGCTTCGGCATCATCGCCCGGAGCCAAGGTCTGCGCCGACGCGGAGACTTCGCCGACCGTCGCGGCCGAAGTTCCGGCTGCAACGGCCTGGGAGGCGACCCCTCCGGCTGCAACCGGTTCCATTGCCGCCGCGTCATCGGCCGGAACGACGGCAGACCGCGGCGATTGAGCATTCTGCGATTCCGCAGCGGCGGTCGCAAACTGCGCTTCGGCGGGTCCTTCGGCATAGAGTACGCCGAGCGTGCTGACCACAATCTCCTTGGCCGCCACGCCCGAAAGCAGCGACACGCCCGCCTTCCAGTTGAGCCCCAGCGGCGTGAAGACCGGCTCGCAGGCCTTGCCGATGCGGCCGAGGTAGGAGTTCTCATAGTGTGCCGATTCGGACTGCTGCGCCTCGGCGCGGGGATAATAGCTCAGCAGCCAGATGAGCACCGAGGCAATCAGTATCATGCCGCCCATCTTGCGCAGGTACTGCGCGCATTTGTCCCACATGTGGCGGAGCGTTGTCTTCCAGGTCGGGAGCCGGTAGGGTGGCAGCTCCATGACGAAAGGCGTCTCGTCCACCGGGAAGAAGAAGCGCCTGATAAGTCGCGAAGTGACGACCGCAAGCAGAATGCCCAGCAGATAGAGGCAGAGCATCACCAGCCCCGAATTGCCCGGGAAGAACGTTCCGGCGAGCAGCAGGTAGATGGGTATTCGCGCGCTGCACGACATGAACGGTGTAATCATGATGGTAATCAGGCGGCTGCTTCGGCTCTCAATGGTCCGTGTTGCCATGATTGCCGGCACGTTGCAGCCGAAGCCCATCACCAGCGGGATGAACGATTTCCCGTGCAGGCCGATGCGGTGCATGATGCGGTCCATGATGAATGCGGCGCGGGCCAGATAGCCCGAGTCCTCCATGAAGGCGATGAACAGATAGAGGATGACGATGTTGGGCAGGAAGACAATCACGCTTCCCACGCCGCCGATGACGCCGTCGACCAGCAGGTCGCGCACGGGCCCCGCGGGCAACAGGGCGTTGACCCCTTCGCCAATCCAGCCCACCAGCACCTCAATCCACTCCTGCGGGTAGGCGCCCAGGCTGAACGTACACCAGAACATCAGCCACATGAGGAAAAAGAAGATGGGGAATCCCCACAGCTTGTGGGTCACCAGCGTATCGATGAGCGCCGTTGCGTTCCGCTCGGTCCCCTTGCCGGGAGTCAGCGTTTCGCGCAGCGCACCCGAGATGAATCCGTATTTCTGATTGGCAAATGCCGTTTCGACATCCTCGCCCAGCGCCTCGGAGATACGCTGCGCCTCGCGGTCGCGGATTTCGACCCAATGCGGGAAACGCTCGCATCCGCGCAGCCACTCCTCGACCTGGTGGTCCCCCTCGAGCATCTTCATCGCGTAGTAACGCGGCGGAAAGGCCTTGGGCAACTGGTTGCGGTACTCATTCATGTCGCCGTGCAGCCGCCGGACGCTCTCCTCGACCACCGGGCCCATTCCGATATGGATATGGCGGACGCGTTCGTCGCGGTTCTCGTAGACGGCAATGACCGTGTCGAGCAAAGCCTCGATGCCCTTGTTGTTGCGCGCCTCGACCGGAACCATCGGCACACCGAGCATGCGGCCCAGGCTGTCGTAGTCGAGTGTGGCACCGCTTGCGTCGAGCTCGTCGTACATGTTGAGCGCCACGACGATACGCGGGTTTATATCAATCAGCTCGGTAGTCAGGTAAAGGTTGCGCTCGAGGTTCGACGCCACTACCGCATTGACAATCACGTCGGGATTGTTCTTCTCGATGTGGCTGCGCACGAAACGCTCCTCGGGCGTATAGGCCGAGAGGGCATAGGTTCCCGGCAGGTCGGTGACCTCGAACGTATAGCCGCGATAGGTGCAGTGGCCGCGCTTGGCCCCGACGGTCACGCCGCTATAGTTGCCCACATGCTCGTGGCCGCCCGATATGGCGTTGAATAACGACGTCTTGCCGCTGTTGGGGTTACCCACAAGCGCCACCTCGATATGGCGGCTCCGCTCGTGAATCACCCGTTCGACGCTCCCCGTTTCGGGCAGATTACTTCCGACGTCCCCGCCTTTATCCTCATCGGCGGCGGGGCGGTGAGCCTGTTCGTCGGCCAGCTGCCGGGCTTCGCTGTCGGAGAGCACCTCTACCATGTCGGCTTCGCTCCGCCGCAGCGAAATGTCGTATCCCATGATTCGGTATTCGATGGGGTCCTTCAACGGAGCGTTGAGCAGGACCTCGACACGCTGTCCGCGCACAAAGCCCATCTCCATGATTCGGCGGCGGAATCCGCCGTGGCCGTTTACCTTGAGGATGGTGGCCGATTCGCCGCTCTTCAATTCCGATAGACGCATTGGTGTATTCGAATTTAGCGGCACAAAGATACGAATTTTCCATGCGCCTATCAATCCCCAACCATAGGTATTGTTGCCGGCAAATCAAAAAAGGAGCATTCGAATTTTATCCTGGCGAAGCGCAAAGTCGCCAGGAATGCTCTATATTTGCCGCGAAAAATGCGAGCCGGCATGCAGCCGGAGGCAAACCTCAGCCCTCCGCCCCGTTGAAAGCAGATGCTTCCGACCGAGGCAACGGGCATGGAACAAATTTGACGCATGATATGGCAGGTCTTTTCTACATTCTGTTTTTCTGGCTCATCGGCAATATTTTGAGCCGTCTCACCGGAAGCATCGTCTCAGGCAACATCATCGGCATGGTACTGCTCTTCGCCTCGCTCTGCCTGCGCTGGGTCAAGGCCGAAACAGTCCGCCCGGCAGCCCGTTTTCTGCTGGCGGGCATGGCGCTTTTCTTCGTCCCCTACGGCGTGGGGCTGATGGACTCCTATCGGGTGATTCTCGACAATCTGTGGGCCGTGGTGGTCTCGGGCGTGGTCTCGACGGTCGCCGTGCTGCTGGTGGCGGGCAAGACGTTCCAAAGCCTCAATCGCCGCTACGGGGCACCGCTGCCGCCCGTCGCCGAGCCCGATGCCGAGATTCCGCCGCTGCCGGGTGAAGAGCCCGACGCGGAGGATGCAGCTTGCGGGGCGACATCCGAATCGCCGGAACCCGGCTCCGAAAATCACGCCCCCGACGCCGGTCCGAACCGCACACCCGCGTCGCACGAATAGTAAACAGTCACGACACAAACAGTCAAACAAAACCTTTCGATATACGGAAACCATGTGGCATGAATTCATCGCTTCGGACCTTTTTCTGCTGACGCTCACCGTCGGTCTCTACTGCGTCGGCATGCGCCTCTACCGGCGGGTGCATACGCCGCTGCTCCATCCCGTGCTGCTCACCTTCATCGCCGTCATTGTCTTCCTGCGCTGCGCCGACATCGACTACCCGCGCTATCAGGAGGCAACCGGCGTGCTGAATTTCGCACTCGGCATGTCGGTCGTTGCGCTCGGCTACCTGATGTACGAACAAATCGAGCAGCTTCGCGGCCGGCTCGTTCCGGTCATCGTCTCGACGCTCGCCGGCTGCATCGTAGGCGTGCTGAGCGTAGTCTACATCGCCATGGCCTTCGGTGCCGAGCGGGCGATTGTCAACTCGCTGGCGCCCAAGTCGGTGACGGTCCCCATCGCCGTATCGGTCGCCGGCCCTCTGGGCGGCATCGCGACGGTCACCTCGGTGGTGGTCTTCTGCGTGGGTATCTTCGGCAGCATCTTCGGCGAGTGGATTCTCCGCCGGTGCGGGGTCACCGACCCTCAGGCCCGCGGCTTTGCGCTGGGCTCGGCCGCCCACGGCATCGGCACGGCCCGTGCCATCGAAATCGGGGCCGTCGAGGGAGCCCTCAGCGGCCTGGCCATGGCACTCATGGGGCTGGCCACGGCGCTGCTCACCCCGCTGATGGAGCATTACCTATATTGATACGTTCAACCATAACCCGCTCCGGCGGCATCCCGCCGGAACAAAACACCCCGCACATATGAAACAATACGCTGTAATTTCGACCGAGAAGGGGGAGATGAAGGCCGAACTCTACTCCGAGGCAACGCCCGGTACGGTGGCCAACTTCATCGACCTGGCCAACCACAACTTCTACGACGGACTGACCTTCCACCGCGTCATTCCCGACTTTGTCATCCAGGGCGGATGTCCGCGCGGCGACGGAACGGGTGGCCCGGGCTACTGCATCAAATGCGAGACCTCGGCTCCGCTCCAGTACCATGACCGGGGCGTTCTTTCGATGGCCCATGCCGGCCGCGACACGGGAGGCTCGCAGTTCTTCATCTGCATGAACCGCGAAAACACGAAGCATCTCGACGGTGTCCACACCTGCTTCGGCCGCGTGGTCGAGGGGCTCGACGTCATCGACGACATCCGCCGCGGCGACCGGATTCTCTCCATCCGCATCGTCGAAGAGTAAATCTGCGGGAAACACCCGCATCGCGTCTCCGGTCCTCGTGCAGGCCGGAGACGGTCTTTTTCATCCTACGGCGTTTGGGAGTGTGGCGGATATGTCGTATATTTGTCCGAAACCAGGCAGGGCCCACGCCCGCCAATGCAACCGCACCCTTATGATGATGAAACGGATATCGGCACTCGTCCTCTCCATTCTGCTCGGAGGGACGTTGTACGCCCAGGAGGCGGAACTTCCGCTCTCCGATGCCAAGGCCATGGCCATGGGCGGGCTCTCGACAACGCTGCTCGCCGGCTCGCACACCGTCTATACGAACGCTGCCTCGGCAGCATTCTCCGCAGCCCCCGCACAACTCTCCTCGACCTATCTTACCCGCGAAGGCGACGACTTCTATGCCGTTTCGGGCTACTGGCGTTTCGGCCAGCTCCATGCGGCCCAGCTCGGCTGGAGACAGTATCTGCGGGGCAGGGATAACAGCGACATGGCCCTCGACCTGGGTTATTCGCTGCGCATCAACGAACGGTGGGCCATCGGCCTCGTGGGACGATACCTCCACCTGCAGCGTCCCGAAACTGACTTCGACGCCCTTTCGGTCGACCTGAGCATGCTCTATGCGCTGCCGCTGAAGAACCTCGGCAGCTACTCGACGCTGCGCGTGGGCGGCAAGCTGGGCAACCTCGGAGGCTACTTCAACCGTTCGGGCGAGCTGCTGCCGATGAACGCCTCGGCCGGCGTGGCGCTCGACACCTATATCTCCGACGCCCACGAAATCACCGTCGGCACCGACCTGGGGTATTGCTTCACGCCGGGGAGGTTCCGCGGGTTCGAACTGGCCGCAGGCGCCGAATACAACCTCATGCAGCTCTTCCAGCTGCGGACCGGTTACCACTACGGCGAGAACCGTTACTTCTCGCCGAGCTATGCCTCGGTCGGCGCCGGCGTACGGTTCATGCACCTGCGCCTGGATTTCGCCTACCTTTTCGCCGCCTCCGATTCGCCCGTGAGCGACACCTACTGCATCAGCTTCGGACTCGACTTCTGAGCCTCACGCACGGCAGCGCTCCAGGATGTTGCGGCACCCCTCCTCGAGCATGTCGAGCACCAGCTCGAACCCTTCGTGCCCTTCGTAATAGGGGTCGGGGACGTAGCTCCGCTCGGGAAACGACGGGCAGAACTCCACCATGCGGAAAATCTTTTCGGCAAGCTGCCGCGACGGCGCCAGACGGTGGACCGACTCGTAGTTCATGTCGTCCATCACCACAATCATGTCGAACTCCTCGAAGTCCGACTCGCGGATGCGGCGGGCGCGGTGGGTGAGTTCATAACCCCGCCGCGAGGCGGCGCGACGCATGCGGCTGTCGGGCAAAGCGCCCGCATGGCCACCATAGGTGCCGGCCGAATCGACCGTTATCTCCCCGGACAGGCCGATTTCGTCGACCAACCGGCGCATGATGCCTTCGGCAGCCGGCGAGCGGCAGATGTTGCCCAGGCATACGAAAAGTATCCTCTGTTTCATGATGGAGGCAAAGATACGAAAATTCCCCGCGGATACCGGCAACCGCCAGCCGGTTTTCCATCCGATTCGCCCGGAATGGCCTCCGACGGCAATTTTCGACAGGGCCGACAGACCCTCCGGAGGTGCTTCTGGGCCACCTGTCGAACTTTCAGGACATAAATGCGGCCATTCGGTGATGCATATACGGCAAAAAAATTATACCTTTGCGCAGTTCTTTAAAACGTGTGATAATGAAGCTGAAAGCATTGATGACTCTTACGGCCTGCGCCCTGACTCTCACGGTAGCCCATGCGCAGGAGCAACCCCGCAAGGTGGAAAATGTCCGTCTGCTCGACCTGAACGGCAAACCCTCCATGCTTCCCTATTGGGGCGAGAAGAACCTGATGATTTTCTACGTGGACCCCGACCGCCACAAGCAGAACGAGGAGTTCACCATCGATATGGAGAAGAACCACCGCGCCGAGGGTGACAACCTCGTCGGATTCGGCGTGATGAACCTCAAGGATGCCCCCATGATTCCCAACGGAATGGCCCGCGCCATGGCCCGCAAGCGTACCGAAAGCAACGGGGCAGTCGTTCTGGCAGACGAGGAGCGTGCGCTGAGCACGGCCTGGGGGCTGGGTGACTGCAACAACAAGTTCGTGCTGCTGCTCGTGTCGAAGGAGGGCGAGCTGGTATTCATGCGCAAGGGCGAGCTCTCGGAAGAGGACATCGCCGAATTCTACCGGGTCGTCGAAAAATACAAATAGCCGCATGCTGCGTACGGCCCTATTCGCCTGCCTCTTCGTGTGCCTCGCCCGGACGGCCGTGGCACAGCAGGACAGCATCTACGTGCGCGGTACCGACACGCTGCACTACACCTATACGCCCGTGTCGGCCGTCGCAACGCCCGATGAGACGCAACCGGCGGATTCACTGCCTGCCCGCCGGCCGTCGTTCCTGCGCCGCATCGTGAACTACTTCAGCGAATCGACAACCGACCGGACCTTCGAAAAGAAAATCGATTTCACCTTTGCGGGAGGTCCCAGCTATTCGAAAAATACCAGCCTGGGCATCGGCGTGCTTGCCGCAGGCCTCTACCGGCTCGACCGCACCGATTCGGTCACCTCGCCCTCGAATGTCTCCATCTTCGCCAGCGTCTCCATCTCGGGATTCTATGCGGTGGGCGTTTCGGGCAACAACATCTTCTCGCACAACCGAAGCCGCATCGACTACTCGGTCGACTTCAAGTCGCAGCCGCGCGACATCTGGGGAGTAGGGTATGAGGCCGGAGCACACGGCGAGAAGGGCGACTTCGTCGAGAAGCGCTACAACGTCGATTTGCGCTACCTCTACCGCGTGCTTCCCAACACCTACGTCGGCGCCATGCTCGGTTTCGATTACACGAAGGGCAAAAAGTTCTCGGACCTGGCCTATATCAACGGACAGAATACGAGCTATACGGCAACGGGCATCGGCGCCATCGTCGAGTATGACTCGCGCGACTTCATCCCGAACCCCTTCCGGGGCATCTACATCAGCCTCGTGGAGACCTTCTATCCCAAGCCGCTGGGCAATTGCGGCGAGTCGCTGTGGCGTACCAACTTCACGGCCGATTTCTACCAGAGGGTATGGCGCGACTGCATCCTGGCAGCCGACCTCTACGGCGAATTCAACTCCGCCGGTACGCCGTGGCCCATGCTGGCACGCATGGGCGGCAGCCAGCGCATGCGCGGCTATTACGAAGGACAGTATACGGACAACGACATGATTACGTTCCAGGTCGAACTGCGCCAGCGTGTCTGGCGCCGCATCGGCGTCACGGTGTGGGGCGGTGCGGGCAACGTCTTCCCGACGCTGGCCGATTTCGACTGGTCGGAGACCCTGCCCAACTACGGCATCGGACTGCGCTGGGAACTGAAGAAGCGCACGAACGTGCGGCTCGACTACGGCTTCGGCCGCAAGACGAGCGGCTTCATGCTCAACATCAACGAAGCGTTCTAAACAACGATGAGCCATGGCCACTGAAATAGGTAAAGAACGGAACATACGGAAAAAAAAGCCCCTGACCCGAAGCCGATTCACCATCGTGCTCACGGTCTACTTCTTCGCGGCGCTGATTATTCCCAACTGCGTGCTGGCCAACACGGAGCCCTACTCGGGCTGGACGGTCGAGGCGCTGATACTGCTCCCTCTGGGATTCTACATGATGTGGAGCGTGGCGCTCAAGCGTTCGGGTATCATGATTTGGCTGGGGTTCCCGTTCATCTTCTTCTGTGCCTTCCAGCTGGTCCTGCTCTATCTGTTCGGCAACTCGATTATCGCCACGGACATGTTCACCAACCTGCTGACGACCAATCCGGGCGAGGCATCCGAACTGCTCAGCAACATCTATCCCGCCGTCATCACGGTTTGTGCCATCTATGTACCGCTGCTGTGGCTCGGTGCCCGAGAAATCGCCCATCGGCGCATCATATCGCGTACCTCGCGCATGAACATCGGACTGACCGGCCTCGTGTTGTTCTGCCTGGGTCTGCTGGCGCTGTGGCCCGCCTACCGCGTGAGCGAGGAGCGCCACGTGCTGCGCGATGAAATCTTCCCGCTCAACGTGCTTTACAACATGCGTCTGAGTGCCGTCGAATTCCGCAAGATGCACGATTACGAAAAGAGTTCGGCCGGCTTTACGTTCAATGCCACACGTACGGACGAAGCCCCGGGACGCGAAATCTATGTCTACATTGTTGGCGAGGCCGCCCGTGCCATGAACTGGCAACTCTGGGGGTATGACCGCGAAACCAACCCGATGCTGATGCGCACGCCGGGCATCATCCCGTTCCGCAACATGCTTACCCAAAGCAACACGACCCACAAGAGCGTCCCGATGATTCTCTCATCCATTGCCACCGACCAGCACGAAGAGCTTTATCGCCGCAAGGGAATCTCGGCTCTGTTCCGCGAGGCCGGGTTCGAGACCTGGTTCATCTCCAACCAGTCGCCTCAGGGCGCCATGATTGACAAACTGGCCCGGCAGTCCGAGCACCTGCTCTACATCCGTTCGCCGCGGCAGGACATGCAGCTGCTCGAGGAGATGGAGCGCATCATCTCCACCAGCAAGGCCGAACGGCTCTTCATCGTGCTCCATTGCTACGGGTCGCATTTCAGCTACCACCAGCGCTATCCCCGCGAGTTCGCCCATTTCCGTCCCGACGACGACGTGGCCATCAATCCCGAGCACAAGGAGATGTTGCTCAATGCCTACGACAACTCGATTCGTTATACGGACTACTTCCTCTCCCGTACAATCGGCTATCTTGAGTCTCTCGACGCCAACGTCGCGCTGCTCTATTGCGCCGACCACGGCGAGGATATCCTCGATGACGAGCGGGACCGCTTCCTCCATGCCTCGCCGACAACGACCGCCTATCAGATTTACGTGGCATCGTTGGGCTGGTTCTCCGATGAATACCGACGGAATTTCCCCGACAAGGTAGCGGCTGCCGAGCACAACGAGAATGCGCCGGCTACTACCCACGCCCTTTTCCATACGATGGCCGACATGGCCTCCATCCACTCGGAATATCTCGACCATACGGTATCGCTCGTCAGCCCTGAGTTCGACTGGGAAGCGCAGCGGTTCTACCTGAACGACCATAACGAAGCGCGTCCGTATCCCAAGACGGGGCTGACGGAGCAGGACCTGCAGGTGCTCGAAAGCTACGGCGTTCGGTTCTGAGCCCCCTCCCGACGGCTCTACGGCACTCCGGGCGGCTGCCCGCCGCAAGCCGCGTAATGACACGCACCGTCCGCTTGTCCCTATTTTTCAGGAGGTGAGTGCGGCACATTCGGACAAAAAAAGAGGCCACCCCATCGGGGAGGCCTCTTTTTCTTGAGGTGCCGACAATTATTTGGCAGCAGCCTCCAGAGATGCCTTGCGGAACTCCTTCATCAGTTTCGACAGCTCGAGCGCAGCCTTGCGGGCACGCGTACCGGCAGCCTTGTTGCCTTTCTCCAGCTGAGCGGTGGCATTCTCCTGGAACGCCTTGAACTCCTCATTGATTTTTGCTACTAACGCTTCCATAACTTTTAAATTAGAGATTTAGGATAATTAATCTTTGCAAAGATATAAAAATATTCCAAAGAACACCATTTTATCCCTCAAAAACAACTCAAAACGGCCATTTAAGAACCTAAAACCGCCGGAATGAGGCCAATGTGGCCGAATGTGCGGAAAACGAGCCGGTTCGGGCGATGCGCCGCGGCAGAAAACGCAGCGTGCGACCCGCAATGGGCACCTCCGTTCTTAACCAATCCGCCCGGCGGGAAAGGGTTGCGCGCGTCGACAAAAAAATCGCCGGACCCGAAAGTCCGGCGAAGTCATGCATGACATCATCGCATCCGGCACACGCCGGGGCGATGACCGACCGCTCTTTTAGCAGTTCATTGCACCGCAGCAGTGGATAACCTGGCCGCTTACATAGGACGACAGGTCCGATGCAAGGAAGAGCGCCACCTTGGCCACATCCTCCGGCGTACCGCCGCGACGCAGCGGAATCTGCTTGCACCAGTTCTCCTTCACCTCGTCCGACAGCTGGTTGGTCATATCGGTGATGATGAAGCCCGGGGCGATGCAGTTGGCGCGGATGCCGCGGGGACCCATCTCCTTGGCAATCGACTTGGCCAGGCCAATCATGCCGGCCTTCGAAGCCGAGTAGTTGCACTGGCCGGCATTGCCGCTCACGCCGACAACCGACGACATGTTGATAATCGAGCCGCTCTTCTGACGGGCCATGACAGGCACGACCGCGTGGATGAAGTTGAATGCCGACTTGAGGTTCACCGTCAGCACGGCGTCCCACTGAGCCTCCGACATGCGCATCATCAGACCGTCCTTCGTAATACCGGCGTTGTTGACCAGGATGTCGATGCGGCCGAACTCCTTGACGATTTCGTCGATGACCTTGTGCGTCTCTTCGAAATTGGCGGCGTTCGAAGCATACCCCTTGGCCTTGACACCCAGAGCGGCGATTTCGGCTTCGGTAGCCTTGCCGTTCTCGTCGATTACCAGGTCCGTGAACGCGATGTTCGCACCCTCCTTGGCGAACTGCAGTGCAATGGCCTTGCCGATACCGCGGGCTGCACCCGTCACAACGGCGACCTTGCCTTCGAGTAATTTCATAGTTATGCTGTTTTTGGTAAGATTCGGATTTTGCACGACAAAGATAAGAAAAATATTTTAAAGCGACTTCCCCGAGCAGGAAATTGGCGAATATTACTATCTTTGTACATCGGCTCCGAACCGGCGCCTGCGCGGCTCCTTCCCGAAGAGGAGGGGCGACAGGGTGCCGAAGCCTGCGTTCCGAGACCCGGCGCCGGGTCCGCCTATGCAGGAACTGAACAGGTCCGGAGCCGGCTGCGGAACGGAATTCATTGAAATCCTTTCAAATAAAAAAACACAATGAAAAGAGACACCCAGATTTTCGACCTGATTGCCGCCGAGCGCAGCCGTCAGATGCACGGTATCGAACTCATCGCATCGGAGAATTTCGTCAGCGACCAGGTCATGGAGGCCATGGGCTCGGTCCTCACGAACAAGTATGCCGAAGGCTATCCCGCCGCCCGTTACTACGGAGGCTGCGAGGTCGTCGACAAGGTCGAGTCGCTGGCCATCGAGCGCATCTGCCGCCTCTACGGCGCCGAGTACGCCAACGTTCAGCCCCACTCGGGAGCACAGGCCAACATGGCGGTCTTCTTCGCCGTGATGCAGCCGGGCGACACCTTCATGGGCCTCGACCTCGCACACGGAGGTCACCTCTCGCACGGTTCGCCGGTCAACATGTCGGGCAAATACTTCAAGGCCGTGGGCTACCAGCTCGACGAGGCCACGGGAATGATTGACTACGACGCCATGGAGCGCAAGGCATTGGAATGCAAGCCCAAGCTCATTGTCGGCGGAGCTTCGGCCTATTCGCGCGAATGGGACTACAAGCGCATGCGTGAAATCGCAGACAAGGTCGGGGCGCTGCTGATGGTCGACATGGCCCACACGGCGGGTCTCATTGCGGCCGGTCTGCTCGACAATCCGGTGAAGTATGCCCATATCGTCACTTCGACCACGCACAAGACGCTGCGCGGTCCGCGCGGCGGCATCATCCTCATGGGCAAGGACTTCGACAATCCGTGGGGACTCACCACGCCGAAGGGTGTCGTGAAGAAGATGTCGCAGATTATCAATGCGGCCGTATTCCCCGGCATCCAGGGCGGTCCGCTCGAGCATGTCATTGCCGCCAAGGCCGTCGCCTTCGGCGAAGCGCTCGAGCCCAGCTACAAGGAGTATCAGATGCAGGTGCAGAAGAACGCCAAGGCAATGGCCGAGGCCTTCGTCAAGCGCGGCTACAAGATTGTGTCGGGCGGTACGGACAACCACCTGATGCTGGTCGACCTGCGCACGAAATTCCCCGAACTGACCGGCAAACTGGCCGAGAAGTGCCTCGTGGCGGCCGACATCACCACCAACAAGAACATGGTGCCGTTCGACAGCCGCTCGCCGTTCCAGACCTCGGGTCTGCGTTTCGGCACGCCGGCCATCACCACCCGCGGTCTGAAGGAGGACCAGATGGACTACATCGTCGGACTGATTGACCGCGTGCTCAACGACCCCGAGAACGAGGAGAACATCGCCTCCGTACGCCGCGACGTCAATGCCCTGATGGCCAACTATCCGCTCTTCGCGTGGTAGCATGAAGCAGGTCATTGCGTTCCTCAGGGAGCTGCACGACAACAACAACCGGGAGTGGTTCGACGCTCACCGGGCCGAGTGGAAGCGCGTGAAAACGCGCTTCGCCGGTTTTACGGAGCAGCTCATCGACGGCATCTCGGCGTTCGACCCCTCGGTGCGCGGGCTGCGCGTGCAGGACTGCACCTACCGTATCGCGCGCGACACCCGTTTCAGCCCCGACAAGACGCCCTACAAGGAGTACATCGGAGCCTACATCGCCCCGGGAGGCAAGAAGTCGGGATATGCCGGCTACTACTTTCATGTGGAGCCCGTCGCCGGCGAAGGCTCGACCTACGGCCACATGCTGGCCGTGGGGCTCTATTGCCCCGAACCGGTGGTGCTGCGTTCGGTGCGCGACGAGATTTTCGACAACGGAGCCGAGGTCGAGCGTACCATCCGCGAGGCCGACGCATTTACGCTCTGTCGCGACAACACGCTGCGCCGCACGCCGAAGGGCTATCCGTCGGGCAGCGCCTACGACGAACTGCTGCGGCTCAGGGAGGTGCTGCTCGAACGGCGCCTGACGGAGCGCGAACTGCTCGACGACGGACTGCTGGAGCGGACGCTCGAGGCATTCCGCCAGGCGCAGCCCTTCGTGGCGCTGCTCAACCGGGCGGTGCAATTCGCCTACGAGGAGATGCGGTAGCGCAGGCGCGCCATGCGTACTGTCGCCGTATACGACAGACAAGGGCGGGGTGTGAAACCCCGCCCTTGTTGCTTGCTACCGGCCACATGCCGGACTGTCGCGCCTGTCAGCGTACGTATTGCTTCATGCATCCGACGAGCGTTGCGTTTCCGGCCACGAGCGAAACACCCCGGTCGGGACGCAGCGATTCCACAACGCCTCCGGCTTCGGTCACGAGCAGGTTTCCCGCGCAGACATCCCATTCGTGGAGGTTCAACTCCCAGAACCCGTCAAGCATCGACGACGCCACACAGGCCAGGTCGTAGGCTGCGGAGCCCATCCGGCGCACATCGCGCACGTGGGGAGGATGCGGGCCACGTTGTCGCTGTTGTTGTCGGGATTCTCGCTCTTGTCGTAGGGGAATCCCGTCGCGACAACCGAACGCGCGAGCTCCTGCTTGGCCGATACCTGCAGCCGAACGGGCTCACCCGCTCCGCGCCGGCACCAGGCACCACCGCCCCGTACGGCCGTGAAGAGTTCGCGCAGGTAGGGGGCGTAGACCACCCCGACGACCGTCTCGCCCCGATGCTGGAGGGCAATCGAGACGCAGAAAACGGGCAGGCCCTGGCTGTAGTTCGTCGTCCCGTCGAGCGGGTCTACAACCCAGCGCCACTCACTCGCGGCATCACCGCGTGCACCGCCCTCCTCGCCCAGCACGGCGTGGGTAGGGTAGCGTTCGGCGATGCGCCGGACGATGAGCTCCTCGCTCTCGCGGTCGGCGCGCGTCACCACGTCCGAGACGTTCGACTTGGTCTTCATGGCCAGGTCGTCGCCCCGGAAGTAGGCGAGCTGGATGCGTCCGGCCTCCTCGGCCATCCGCACCGCGAAATCCAGATATTCCTCAAGCATGGCCCTATTTCAACTCGGCAAAGTACTTGTAGAAGAGCGGAATGGTCTCCACGCCGCGGAAGAACTGGTCGAGCCCGTAGCTTTCGTTGGGCGAATGGATGGCATCTTCGCCCAGACCGAAGCCCATGAGCAGCGACTTGACGCCCAGAATCGACTCGAACCCGCTGATGACCGGTATCGAACCACCCGAATAGAACGGCAGCGGCTTCTTGCCGAAGACCTCCTCGACGGCGCGCTCGGCCGCCTTGTAGGCCGGCATGTCGGTCGGAGCCACATAGGGCATGCCACCGTGCAGCGACTTCACGCGGACCTTCACGCACTTGGGTGCAACGGCCTCGAAATGACGCTGGAAGAGCTCGCTGATTTTGCGGTAGTCCTGATTGGGCACAAGGCGCATCGAGATTTTGGCTGATGCCTTCGAGGGGATAATCGTCTTGGTTCCCTCCTCGATGTAGCCGCCCCAGATGCCGTTGACATCGAGCGACGGACGCACACCCGTACGTTCGAGGGTCGTATAACCTTCCTCGCCGGCCAGCTCCTCGACATCGAGCGAACGCTTGTAGGCCTCGGCATCGAATGGCGCGCGGTTGAACGCCTCACGCTCGGCGGGCGTCAGCTCGCGCACGTCATCGTAGAAGCCCGGGATGGTCACCCGTCCCCGCTCGTCGATGAGGTCGGCGACCAGCCGCGTCAGCACGTTGGCCGGATTGGCCACCGCGCCGCCGTACAGACCCGAATGCAGGTCGCGGTCGGGACCCGTCACCTCGACCTCCATATAGGCCAGACCGCGCAAGCCGCACGTAATCGACGGGGTGTCCATCGAGAGCATCGAGGTATCGGAAACCAGGATAATGTCCGACTTGAGCAGTTCGCGGTGCTCTTCGCAGAAGGCGTAGAGGCTTGCCGAGCCGATTTCCTCCTCGCCCTCCAGCATGAACTTCACATTGCAGGGGAGTGTTCCGGTGGCACACATCGCCTCGAAGGCCTTGGCATGCATGAAGAGCTGTCCCTTGTCGTCGTCGGCACCGCGGCCCCAGATGCGGCCGTCGCGGATTACCGGCTCGAAGGGCTCGGTGTTCCACTCCTCGCGCGGGTCGACCGGCATCACGTCGTAGTGGCCGTAGACCAGCACGGTGGGAGCCGTCTCCGACACCCGCTTTTCGGCATATACCACCGGATTCCCGGCCGTCTCCATCACCTCGGCACGCTCCGCGCCGGCACGCTTCAGCGACGCGGCCAGCCATTCGGCGCAACGGCGCATGTCGGGCTTGTGCTCCGACTGGGCACTGATTGAAGGAATTCTCAGCAACTCGAACAACTCGATGAGAAACTGTTCTTTATGCTCCTCTACATATTTTTTTGCTTTATCCATATCCGTTTACTTCGCGATTTTTTGCAATACGTAATAAGGCGCCAACTCGCCTTCAATGGGCTTGCGGTCGGCATCGAGTTTGCGCAGACGGTTCTCCTCCACCTTATAATAAAGAGGCACGCCGTCGCCGTCGGGACGGAGCGTCAGCAGATTGCCTTCGACCTTATAGGGGCCGCGTTCGGTGAAAATCCCCTCACGCTCGAGGTAGTTCCACGTCTGCTCGAACCTCCCGTCGGCTTGCAGCGTCAACGTCAGTTCAATCCCCGGGCAGTCCGCCGCCGGAATGGTTCCCCGGTAGGTTCCGCAATAATCGAGAGCGTTCTCGGCATTATGCGTGTCCACGACGGCCCCGGCCTGGACGGTTTCGGCCGCTGCAGAGTCTTTTCGGGATGCATTGCCGCCGCAGGCAACCAGCAGAAGCGCCGCAGCGCCCCACATCCAGATTCTTCTACGCTTCATGGTGTCCTCCGTTTACTATGTTATAAATTACAGATTTGCTTGATTTCGCCGATGAAACGCTGTGCCAGCGCATCGGCCTCCTCCATCGACTTGGCCTCGGTATAGACGCGGATGATGGGCTCGGTATTCGACTTGCGCAGGTGTACCCAGTTCTCTGCAAAATCAATCTTCACACCGTCGATATCGTTCACCTGTTCACCGGCATAGCGTGCCTTAATCTCACGCAGCACTTTATCTACGTCGATGGCCGGCGTCAGTTCGATTTTGTTCTTCGAGGCGAAGTAGGCCGGATAGGTGGCGCGCAGCTGCGTCATGGTCATCCCGCGCTGCGCCAGATAGGTCAGGAAGAGTGCCGTACCCACCAGCGCGTCACGGCCGTAGTGCAACTCGGGATAGATGACTCCTCCGTTGCCCTCGCCGCCGATGACGGCGCCAACCTCCTTCATCTTTGCCACTACGTTCACCTCGCCGACGGCCGAAGCGTAATAGCGGCCGCCGCGACGCTCCGTCACATCGCGCAGCGCACGCGACGAGCTGAGGTTCGAGACCGTATTGCCCACCTTGTGCGACAGCACGTAGTCGGCCACGGCCACCAGCGTATACTCCTCGACGAACATCGTGCCGTCCTCGTTGACGAATGCCAGACGGTCGACGTCGGGGTCGACCACGATGCCCAGGTCGGCCTTCTCGCGCACGATGACCTCGGCAATCTCGGTCAGGTTCTGCGGCAGCGGTTCGGGGTTGTGGGCAAATTCACCCGTCGGCTCGCAGTTGAGCTCGACCACTTCGCAGCCCAGCCGGCGCAGCAGCTCGGGCATCACTACGCCACCCACCGAATTGACCGCGTCGACAACCACCTTGAATTTCCGGGCGCGAACGGCCTCCACGTCGACCAGCGGCAGCGCCAGCACCTGCTCGATGTGGCGTTCGTTGTACGACTCGCGCGACACGACGTGTCCGATGCCGTCGATTTCGGGATAGGCGTAATCCTCCTCTTCGGCCATCGCCAGCACGCGCTTGCCCTCGGCGTCACTCAGGAACTCGCCGTCGCCGTTGAGCAGCTTCAGGGCGTTCCACTGGCGCGGATTGTGCGAGGCGGTGATGATGATGCCGCCGTCGGCCTTGTGGGCCGTCACGGCCAGTTCCGTGCCCGGCGTGGTGCAGAGCCCGACGTTCACCACGTCGACGCCGCATCCGAGCAGTGTGCCCTCGACCAGATTGGCAACCATTTCACCCGAAATGCGGGCGTCGCGGCCGACGACGATGGTCAGCTTGCGACCGGGATTGCGCTCGGCAATGAGGCGCGCGTAGGCCGTCGTAAACTTCACGACGTCGAGCGGAGTGAGGTTGTCGCCGGCGTGTCCGCCGATGGTTCCCCGGATACCGGAGATGGATTTAATCAAAGTCATGACTTTCTGTGTGTTTACAAAAAACGGTTATACGTAACTCCAAGAATTTGCGGTTCGATTGTTTTGTTATTCGAGGTAAATTTATTACTTTTATGCCAATTATAAAAATAAAAAAAGAGGCTACCATGAGAACAATCCCACCTTCCGAATTGATTATCAACGACGACGGCTCGATTTTCCACCTTCATCTGCGTCCGGGACAGATTGCCCCCACCGTAATTCTCGTCGGAGACCCCGGCCGAGTAGCCATGGTGGCCGATTTTTTCGACACGCGCGAGTGCGAAGCCGTCAATCGTGAATTCCACGCCGTGACGGGTACCTACCGCGGCAAACGCATGACGGTGCTCTCGACCGGCATCGGCATCGGCAACATCGACATCTCGGTCACGGAGCTCGATGCGCTGGTCAACGTCGATTTCGCCACCCGCCAGGAGAAGAGCGAAAAGCAGCAGCTGACGCTCGTGCGTCTGGGCACCTCGGGCGCGCTGCAGCCCGACATCCGGGTAGGGGAGTTGGTCTTCTCGCGCACGTCGGTGGGCTTCGACGGCCTGCTCAACTACTACAAGGGGCGCAACGACGTCTGCGACCTGGCAATCGAACAGGCATTCATGAAGCACACCGGGTGGAACGAACTGCTGCCCAAACCCTACTTCATCGACGCCGACCGGACGCTCTTCGAGCATTTCCGTGACGTGACGCGCGAGGGCATCACCATCGCCGCCCCGGGCTTCTATGCTCCGCAGGGCCGCTGGGTGCGGCTCGAACCGCAGGATGTCCACCTGAACGAGAAAATCGAATCGTTCGAGTATGAGGGCCGCCGCATTACCAACTTCGAGATGGAAGGCTCGGCGCTGGCGGGACTCGCCGCTCTGATGGGGCACCGCGCCGCCACCATCTGCACCATCATCGCCCAGCGCGTGGCACTCGATGCCTGCACCGACTACAAGCCCTTCGTGCGGCGGATGATTGCAACGGCACTCGACAAGCTCGCCGAACTGGATTGAGCGGACGACCGCTGTCCGGGCGGCTGCCCGAGGAAAGACTGACGGACACAAACAGGAAAAACGTAGAATATATAAAACACAAAGACATGAAATTCACCGTATCAAGCTCGGCCTTACTCTCCCTGCTCGCCACAACGGGCAAGGTCATCAGCAATAAGAACACGCTGCCGATTCTCGATTACTTCCTCATGGAGCTCAACGGCAACGAACTGAAAGTCACCACTTCGGACCTCGAAACGACGCTCATCGGCTCCATCACGGTCGACAACGTCGAAAGCGAGGGCACCATCGCCGCCCCGGGCAAGCTGATGCTCGATTCGCTGAAGGAGTTCCCCGAGCTGCCGCTGACCATCGACGTGAACGACAAGAGCTGGGAAATCAAAATCAACTGGAAGAGCGGTTCGCTCTCGATTCCGGGCGCCAGCGCCGTGAGCTATCCGGCCGTACCGGTGCTCAGCGCCGAAAAGAAGGAGCTCGAGCTCGATGTCGACGTATTGGTGAACGGCATCAACAAGACGATTTTCGCCACGGCCGACGACGAGCTGCGTCCGGTCATGAACGGTATCTTCATCAACCTCGCACCGACGGCGCTCACCTTCGTCGGCACCGACGCGCACAAGCTGGTGAAGTACGAATCGGAGCGCGAGTCCGACGTCAACGCCTCGTTCATCCTGCCCAAGAAGCCGGCCAACCTGCTCAAATCGGTGCTGCTCAAGGAGGAGGATGCCATCAAGGTGGCCTTCGACTCGAAGAATGCCGTCTTCACGCTCAAGAGCCACACGCTCGTATGCCGCCTCATCGAGGGCAACTACCCGAACTACAACGCCGTCATCCCGGCCAACAACCCCAACAAGGTGCTGGTCGACCGCATCGAGCTGGTCAACGGCATCAAGCGCGTGGCCGTCTGCTCGAACCCGACGACCAACCTCATCCGCATGGACATCGAGGAGAACCGCATCAACCTCACGGCGCAGGACATCGACTTCTCGGTATCGGCCAACGAGACCATCTCGTGCAGCTACGACGGGCAGCCCATCACCATCGGCTTCAAGTCGACCTTCCTGGTCGAGATTCTCTCCAACATCGAGACGCCGACGGTTGTCATCGAACTGGCCGACTCGACGCGTGCCGGCGTATTCAAACCCGTCTACGACGAGAAGCAGAGCAACACGTCGCTCATGCTGCTCATGCCGATGATGATTAACGCATAGCACCGGCCGATGAAACTCAAACTCAAGCGGCCCATCGTCTTCTTCGACCTCGAGACTACGGGCGTCGACTCGGCGAAGGACCGGATTGTCGAGGTATCGATGATTAAAATCATGCCCGACGGCGAGGAAATCTGCAAGACGCGCAAGCTCAACCCGGGGATGCACATCCCCGAGGAGGCTACGGCCATCCACGGCATCACGGACGACGACGTGAAGGATTGCCCCACGTTCGCCCAGGTCGCCAAGTCGCTCGCGCAGTTCCTCCAGGGGTGCGACTTCGGCGGATTCAACTCCAACCGGTTCGACCTGCCGCTGCTGGTCGAGGAGTTCATGCGTGCGGGGGTGGAGGTGGACTTCAAGCGCCGCCGTTTCATCGACGTGCAGAACATCTTCCACAAGAAGGAGCAGCGTACGCTCGTGGCCGCCTACAAGTTCTACTGCGACAAGGACCTCACCGAAGCCCATTCGGCCGAGGCCGACACGCGGGCGACCTACGAGGTGCTGCAGGCGCAGCTGGACCGCTATCCCGACCTGGAAAACGACGTCGATGCTTTGGCCGAATTCTCGTCGCGGGGCGAATCGGCCGACTACGCCGGCCGTATTCTCTACAACGAGAAGGGCGAGGAGGTTTTCGGCTTCGGCAAATA
>OOBZ01000240.1_pt1 | contig 45776 bp, 41 predicted proteins | sample 1671601 | NCBI WGS metagenome assembly OOBZ01 (sample SAMN06348173, study PRJEB24527) | human gut metagenome | biome: human gut; feature: ankylosing spondylitis patient; material: feces | host: Homo sapiens | place: China | collected 2015-10
GGTTTTTGCACAGCGCGACGATCTTGTCCATCGTCTTTTCGGTGTTTTTCATGGTAAAGTTCTCCTTTCGATGTTTGGCTCAGGAGATAAAAAACGCCCTGAGCCTATTGCAGTAGGCTCAGGGCGAACAAAGCATTTGTCCGTGGTTCCACCTGAATTCCCCGTTGGAGGCGGGGCACTTCGTTCCCGGTAACGGCGGGGTCCGGCGAAGCATTTCCGCTCCGCGGCTCCAGGGCGCCATCCGATGCTTTCCGGAGGAGCTTACACCAACCGCTCCTTCTCTGAAACCGGATCCAGCAGGACTTCCCTGTCACAGCCTTTCACCCGGTCACTGTATCACGGTTTTTGAACATTGTCAAGGCAAACAGCGGAAAACGGCCGTTTTTTCATTGAGTTTCTGAAAAAACTCACCGACTTTTTCACAATGTTGAAAGAAATCCAGAAAAATAGGACAACGCTCCGCCTGAAAGACGGAGCGTTGGTTCGGTTTACTTTTTCTCCCGATCGTAGGCCACGATGACCCGACGATTGGGGTCCACACCCGTGGAATAGGTGGTGACACCGGGAACCTCCTGCAAAGCCGTGTGGATCACATGGCGCTCGTAGGCGTTCATAGGCTCCAGGGTAACGCTGCGGCGATACTTGACCACCTTGCCCGCCACCTTGTTGGCCAGACGCTCCAGGCTCTGTTCCCGCTTGGCCCGGTAATTCTCGGCGTCCAGTTGGACACGGCCCCGGCTGCCGGTGCGGAGCCTGTCCCGCCATCGGGCAGGGAGCCGGATGCGGCAGCGCCCTCCGGCGCAAGGTCGGGTGCAAGGGCCGCGGCGATTTCGAGCAGCGCCTCGTACTGGCGCGGGGCGCGGCGGGAGAGCTTCTCGAAGAGTTCGTGGAGGCGCTCCTCGGAGCGCAGCGCCTCGCCGAGCGAGAACCAGGTCTCGCTGCGCGGGCGGAACTCCCCGGCGGCGAACTCCTCCTCGGAGCTGCCGCTCGGCTTCATCAGCGCGGGAAGCGCCACGCGCATCACCTCGCCCAGCGAACACATGTAGTAGGAGGCGACCCACTCCCAGAAGCGGCGCTGCGCGTCGCCCAGCAGCGGCACGTCGTACAGCGGCCGCAGCACCGGTTTGATGCGCCGGAAGTCGGGACGGCGGTCGTGCAGCCGCCAGACGATGCCCGTATAGTAGCGGTTGGCGCCGAACTGGACCACGACGGCACGGCCCTCGACCAGCTCCATCCCCTCGGGGACGGCGAAGGTGTAGGCGGGCTGCGCCAGCGGGAGGACGATATCGGCAAACAGGGACACGGAATTCAAAGCATCGGTATCAAAAAAAGAGGGGCGAAAGACCCGGCCGCCCCTCGGCAAGGAAGCGGGAGTATCGCCCGAAGCATGTGCTGAAGAGAGCGGCAACGGCTGCCGCCGGGACTCCGCCGGAAAGCCGGCGGAGCGGCATCAGATTTTGTTGAGCGCCTGGAAGCCCTTGCCGTAGACACCCATGACCGAACCCACGGTCATGAAGGCGTCGGGGTCGATGGTCTTGGCAAACTTCAGAATCATGGCCGTCTCGCGTTTGCGGCAGACCACCATGACCATCTTCGACTTCTCCTTCGAGTACCACCCCTCGGAGTCGATGAGCGTCACGCCGCGGTGGATGTTGTTGGCAATGGCATCGGCCATCTTCTCGTAGTCGCGCGTCACGATGAGCACCTGGCTCGACTGCTGGTTGCCGGCCATAATCATGTCGACCGTATAGCCGACGACGGCCGTCATCACGTAACCGTAAATCACCGTATCGATGTGGAAGCCCACGAGCAGCGACGAACCGATGATGACGAAGTCCGAGAAGATGAGGATTTTGCCGTAGCTCACCGTACGGTACTTGTTGATAATCATCGCCACGATGTCGGTGCCGCCCGTCGAGCCACCCTGCGCGAAGCAGAGCGCGATGCCGATACCGGCCAGGATACCGCCCAGAATCACCGCCAGGATACGCTCCAGATGGAGGAAGTCGCCTTCGGGCAGCACATCCTGCCAGAAGTTCATGCCCAATGAAATGACCACCACGCAGAAGATGGTCTTCACGCCGAAGTTCCACCCCACGATAAATCCCGCGATGAGCAGCAGCAGGGCATTGAGGATGAAGACCATCGTACCGATTTGAATGTCGATGCCCACCTGTCCGAGCGCATGGCACAGCACCAGTGAAAGACCGGCCGCACCGCCTCCGACGCCCCGCGCCGGCATGATACAGCCAATCCAGCCGAACGAATAGAGCATCATGCCGAGAGCCATCAGAAAATACTCCTTGAGGTGGAGCAGAGCGCTTTCGATACGCAGGGATTTCATAGGGGTAGGTTTTAATGGTTGGGGAACAGCGCACCGGAGCGGCTCCGGCTCCCCTGTTCCTCCTGCAAAGATATAAAAATTTCGCCTTGATATGCATCGAGCGCCTCCAATCTTTTTTCGAGCATCGACAGAAGGGTTTCGTTGCGGATAAGACCCCAGTTGCGGCCGTAGTGGTAGCGCGGAGGAGCCTCGCTCGCAAAGCGTTCGACAACGATGTCGGGCCGCAGCCGGCGCAGCATCTCGACGAAGAGGTCGATGTACTCCCCGACCTCCCAGAAACGGAACCGACCGGGGTCGGCATCGTATTCGTCGGCCATGGCCGTACCGCGGAAGACCTGCAGCTGGTGGAATTTCACCGTGGTGAGCGGCAGCGAGTTGATGGTGTCGATTTGGCGGAGCAGCATCTCGTCGCTCTCGCCAGGCAGGCCGAGGATGAAGTGGGCCCCCACGTGCAGCCCCCGCCGGGCGGTGAGCTCCACGGCGCGGCGGGCGCAGGCGAAGTCATGGCCCCGCCGGACGGCGCGCAGCGTCGCGTCCGAGGTCGACTCGATGCCGTACTCGACGGCCACGTAGCGGTCGCGCGCCACCTCGGCCAGCAGGTCGAGCTTCGCCTCGTCGACGCAGTCGGGGCGCGTTCCCACGACGATGCCCTCGACCTGCGGATGGGCGAGCGCCTCGCCGTAGAGCGCCCGCAGCCGCTCGGGCGGCGCATAGGTGTTCGAGTAGGACTGGAAATAGACCAGATAGCGCCCCGCCGTGCGGTAGCGGTTCACATGGAAGGCAATCCCCTCCTCGATTTGCTGCGTGATGCTCTTCCCGGGCCGGCAATACGAAGGGGTGAACGCTCCGTTGTTACAGAACGTACACCCCCCGTGTCCCAGGGTTCCGTCGCGGTTGGGGCAGGTGAAGCCCGCATCGACGGAGAGTTTCTGGACCCGACCGCCGAACAAGCGGCGGAAGTAACCCGCATAGGAGTTGAAGCGGCGGTCGTCTCCCCAGGGATAAGCCATGACGTCAGAGCCCCCAGTCCGCGGGGTTGTAGGTATCCTTCGGTGCGTTGGGCACGTTGGGGAAGTAGTCGAAACCGGTGAGCTGCTCGAGCTCGCGCACCGAAATCATGTCCTTCGACGAAACCGCCTTGCCCTTGAGGTTGTTGTTGTGGCAGCGCACGAAGACGGCGCACATCAGCTCGTCGGCCGAACACTCGAGCACCGACTTTTCCGTATTGCCCGACTTGGTCCGCAGCACGGCGATGTAGAACATCGTGGGGCAGGAGACGTCGTTGCGGCCGCCGAAGGAGATTTTCTTCGGCGAGGCCGAGTTGCCGTAGCGGTCCGTATACTTCTCAAAGTAGGTACCGATGACCAGGTAGGTCGTATCGGCGCAGACCTTCGTGTCAATCCAGTCCTCGAGGATGTTCCAGCCACCGCCGCCGGTGTTGAAGCCGCTCGAGTACTGCGGCGCGATGTTCGAGTAGTAGAAGACCTGGCGGTTGACGCTGCTCGTGCAGGTGCGCTCGGCCGAGCCGAGCATGTGGCCCTTGTTGCAGCCTCCGCCCGTCGACTTGCTGTAGTACTGGATGTCGGAGGGGATGTCCGGGTCGGCCTTGTAGGCGTCGGTGCGGTCGGCCGGGCCTTCGTAGAAGTCGTTGTGGCGCGGCGCGGCAACCCACACCGGGCAGTGGTGCTCGGCGCTGAAGCAGACCGTATAGTTGCGCGCATAGTCTCCGCGGTTGGTCTTCAGGTCGGGGCAGAGGTGGTAGGCGTAGTAGTAGTCGCTGTTCGAGTCATCCTCGGCCAGCAGTTCGGGCCATCCCGAGAACTTGGCTTCGGCGCCGCCGCCCGACGACTGTGCCGAAGTGGTGAACGTAACCTCCTCGCTGCGCGACTCCTCGCCGCCGACAACGGCGTAGAAGAGCAGCGAATAGGCGGTCGAGGGGGTCAGCCCGCTCAGCGTGGCGCGCGCCGTACCGGCAGCGGCCGTGACGGTCACCTTCGAATAGGTCGACGCCGAGGCGCTCTTGTAGCGGAAGCCCACCTCCGAAATCGTCTCGTCGCCCTCGTAGCTCAGCGTGGCGCTCACCGAAGCCGAGGTGGCGGTAACGTCCTCGGCAACGGGCTTGCTCAGCACGGGCTGCGGCTTCTGCTCCTCGTCGAGCGTCGAGAAGCGGCCCTCCTCGCTCCGGTACTCCGTGCCGTCGACCGTCACGAAGGCGCAGAACGTATAGGCCGTAGCGGGCTGCAGGCCGCCGACCTCGCACCGCAGGGGCGAATCGCTCTTCGCAGCGGCGATTTTCGACCACTCGCCCGAAGTCCCCTCTCGGTAGAAGAATCCCGCCTCGGAGGGGCTATTCTCGCCCCGATAGGTGTATTCGCACGCAAGCAGCGCCCCCTCCTGCGTACACTCCGAGGCCTCGGGCGTCGAGAAGTGGGGCGTCGTCTCGGGCTGCACGCCCTCGGGTGCGGTGGTGAAGGTCATCGCCGTCGAGTTGAAACGGGCGCCGGAGACCACCACATAGCTGTAATACATGTATTCGCTTTCGGGCTGCAGACCGGAGAGTTGCAGCTGCATGCCCTTCTGGTCCCAGCTGTCGGCCTGTACGCTCACGTAATCGTCCTGGCTGCGGCGGAGCTTGTAGGCGAAACCGGCATCGGTCACCTCGCCCTCGCAGGTGTATTCGGCATGGAGCCACACCCCGCTATCGCTCGCCTCGTCCGACTCCACGATGCCGAACGACGGACGCGTCACGTCGTTTGCCGCATCGTCGCCATTGTCATTGCACGACAGTGCCGCACAGACAAGCACCACCATGAACAAAGTAAAAAATCTCTTCATCTCAATCGTTTAACGGTTAATACTTTGATATGTCACATGTTGTTTTCGTTGCAATCGGGGCCTTGCGGCCCGCCGCCTCACTCCTGCGGCTACTCGCGCCGGCGGGAGTCCATCCAGATGGTCACCGGGCCGTCGTTGACCAGCGCCACCTGCATGTCGGCGCCGAACTCGCCCGTAGCCACCGGCCGGCCCGTAAGCGCCTCGACCGCCGCCACGAAGCGTTCGTAGAGCGGGCGCGAGACGGGCTCGGGCGCCGCGGCGATGTAGGAGGGGCGGTTGCCCTTGCGCGTCGAGGCCATGAGCGTGAACTGGCTGACGACCATGATGTCGCCGCCCGCCTGCCCCACGTCGAGGTTCATCACGCCCCGCTCGTCATCGAAGATGCGCAGCCGCACCAGCTTGCCGGACAGATAGTCGATATCCTCCGCGCCGTCCTCGGGCGTGATGCCCACGAGGACCAGCAGTCCCGGTCCGATGGCCGACCGGACGGCGCCCCCGATGGTCACCGAGGCGCTGCTTACACGTTGAATCAATATTCTCATGACAGGTCAATCCGTTGCTTGAAGCTCCTCGAAATAGCGCCACAGGTTGTCGCCGGCCGGCACGGGGGCCGTCACGACGAGCAGCTCGCGGCGCACCGGGTGTTCGAAGGCGACGCTCCGCGAATGGAGCGAGATGCCGCCGTCGGGGTTCGAGCGGCGGGCGCCGTATTTCAGGTCGCCGCGAATCGGGCAGCCGATTTTCGCGAGCTGCGCCCGAATCTGGTGGTGGCGGCCCGTCTGCAGTTCGACCTCGACCAGCGTATAGTGGGTGCCGCGGCCGAGCGTGCGGTAGCGCAGGCGCGCCTCCTTGCCCTCGGGCTTCGGCATATCGTAGGCCCGCGAGCGGTTGTTCCGGGCATCGCGCACGATGAAGTGGCGCAACGCCCCCTCTTCGGGCGAGGGGGTCTGCTCGGTAAGCGCCCAGTAGATTTTGCGGATGCGCCCCTCGCGGAGCATCTCGTTGAGCCGCGTGAGGGCCTTGGAACTCTTGGCGAAGAGCACCGCACCGCTCACCGGGCGGTCGATGCGGTGGACCACACCGAGGAAGACGGCGCCGGGCTTGGCGTCGCGCACCTTCAGGAAGGCCTTGATCTGGTCCTCGAGAGCGCTTTCACCCGAGGGGTCGGGCTGCACCAGGTCGCCGCTGTGTTTATTCACCACCAGCAGGTGGTTGTCTTCGTAGAGGATATCTTCGGGTCGGAACATGCCTCAATCAGGATTTCAACGAGAAGGTGAAGGGGAGCAGCAACGAGGCCGATTCGACGACCGAGGCCGTGCCGCCGCCGCTCATGATGACGCGCATGGGGCTCTGCTGCCGGCGCTCGACGTCGACCATCACCTGGCGGCACTGCCCGCAGGGATAGCACTCGCGCTCCGAGGGGACGGATGCGATGGCCAGCGCCTCGATGGGGTCGTCGGGATGGTTGGACTCGGCATGGAACATCAGCGTACGTTCGGCGCAGAGTCCGGCCGGATAGACCTCGCTCTCGATGTTGCTGCCGCGAAGAATCAGGCCGCTGCGCAGCCGTGCGGCGGCGCCGACGCGGAATTCCGAATAAGGGGCATGGGCATTGGCCGTAGCCCGCTCGGCCTCGCGGACCAGCCGGAGGTCGGCCTCGGGCAGCGCCTCGAGCGAGGCGTAGTGCTCGTAATTGAAACGGAACTGCTTTTCCATAACTCCTTCGATTAAGGGGTGAATTACAAAGATACGTAATTTTTCGGCATACCTGCAAATTTTTCGGACCGGGAAGCGTACCGCGCCCCTCCGAAGAGCCTCCGGGACGCCCCGTCGGGAACCAACACACGCCGGCACCGCACAAAAAAGGCCTGCCGGCACGGAATATCCGTCAGCCGGCAGGCGTATCCGTTCGGTCGGGCGGGGACAGACGCCGAAAAGCGCCGCCGCACAACCGCCGCAGGACCCGGTCCGCCCCTATTCGAGGACGAACTTCGCCTGGACGCTGTACTCGAGCTTGATGTTCTTGAATTCGAGCGGCTCCTCGACCGACTCGGCCGCAACGTCGCTCTCGACCTTCAGCCCGCGCGCCATCATCAGCCCGTTGTTGTAGTAGGCGGGGAGCACGTCGCTGTTCGAATCGTAGATGTAGAAGCACTTGCCCACCGTCTGGCCGATGGCGCCGGCCAGCGACTCGGCGCTCTCGCGGGCGTTGCGGATGGCATCCAGACGCACCTGCTCCTTGTACTGGTCGAGCTTCGAATGGGTCACGCGCTGCAGCGAGACGTCCGAGATGCCCAGCGCGTCGAGCGCCTGCCAGACGCGGGCCACCTCCTCGGCCGAGGAGAGCTTGAGCTGATACTTGGCCGTAGCCACCGAGCTCTTCTTCTTGAAAAATTCGCTCGAGAGGTTGGCCATCTTGAGCTGTTCGGCGACGTTGACCCCCTGTTTCCTGAGCGCCGAGACAAGGTCGCGCTGCTGGCTCTCGACCGAGATTTTGCCCTTCGAGTCGCGCTCGTCGATGACAATCGAGAGGTAGAATTCGTCGGGCGTGAGTTCCTGCTCGGCCCGGCCCGTCACCTGGATGTAGCTGGGATAGGCTTCGGCGTTCTGTGCCGCCGCGGGGAGCGCCATCAGGGCGACCGCCGCCATCAGAATCAACTTTTTCATCGTATCGGGTTTTAATTTTAAGGTATCTCGTATCCTTAGAACGTCGGGGCCCCTCCCGATATTGTACGACCGCCCTTTTCCGCGGTCCGCAGCGCCGCCGGCCCGCCGCCGCAGAAACATCCGCCCGCTCCGTCGCAAAACCGCAGAAGCGCCGGCCCGCCGCCACACTGCCTACCGCCGCACGAGCTTCACGACATTCTCGACGTGGTGCGTGTGGGGGAACATGTCGACCGGCTGCACCGCCTCGACGCGGTAGGCGCCGTCGAGCAGCGCCAGGTCGCGCGCCTGCGTGGCCGGATTGCAGCTCACGTAGACAATCCGCCGGGGCGCCGCACGCAGGATGACCTCCAGCACCGGCTCGTCGACTCCGGCACGCGGCGGGTCGAGGATGATGACGTCGGGGCGTCCGTTGGCCGCGACGAAGGCGTCGTCGAGCACCTCCTTCATGTCGCCCGCATAGAAGCGCGTATTGGTGATGCCGTTGAGCGCCGAGTTGAGCTTCGCATCCTCGATGGCCTCGGGAACATACTCCACGCCCACCACCTGCCGGCAGCGCGCGGCGCAGAAGTTGGCGATGGTGCCCGTCCCGGTGTAGAGGTCGTAGAGCACCTCGTCGCCGCCGAGCCGGGCGAAGTCGCGGGCCACCTTGTAGAGTTCGTATGCCTGCCGCGAGTTGGTCTGATAGAAGGATTTGGGCCCCACCTTGAAGCGCAGCCCCTCCATCTCCTCGATGATGTGGTCCTTGCCCCGGTAGCAGACCGGCTGCAGGTCGCCCACCGAGTCGTTCCACTTGGTGTTGACCACGTAGAAGAGCGACGTGATGGCGGGGAAGGCGGCGGCAAGGTGGTCGAGCAGCGCCTCGATGCGCGGCATGTCCTCCTGGCCGAAGACCACGATGACCATCACCTCGCCCGTCGAGGCCGTGCGGACAATCATGTTGCGCATCAGGCCGCTGTGTTCGCGGGCGTTGTGGAACGTATAGCCGTGCTCCACGCAGAAGCGCTTCGCCTCGAGGCGGATGGCGTTCGAGGGTTCGGGCTGGAGCCAGCAGCGGTGGATGTCGAGCACCTTGTCGAACATGCCCGGGATGTGGAAGCCCACGGCGGGCGAGGCGTCGAGCGCCGCTCCGGAGGCCACCTCCTCGTAGGTGAGCCAGCGGCGGTCGGCAAAGGTGAATTCGAGCTTGTTGCGGTAGAACTGCGTCTCGGCCGAGCCCAGGCAGGGGGCGATTTCGGGCAGTTCGACCTTACCGATGCGCGTGAGCTGGTCGCGCACCTGCTCGCGCTTGAAGCGCAGCTGCTCGTCGTAGGGCAGGTTCTGCCACTTGCAGCCGCCGCAGACACCGAAGTGTTCGCAGAAGGGCTCCACGCGCAGCGGCGAGCGGTGCACATAGCGGACCACGTAGCCCTCCATGTAGCGGCGGCGCTTGGTCCGAATCTGTACGTCGACCACGTCGCCCGGTACGGTCATAGGGACGAAGACCACCTGTTCGTTCCAGCGCCCCATCGCCTTGCCTTCGGCGGCGAGCGTCGTTATTTCGAGTCCCTCGAGCAGAGGGTAGTCGGCTTTTTTGCGTGCCATAGTTTTTTCGCGTTTTTACGCCGGCAAAGGTAGGGATAATTCGCCGTTCGGCGGCGAAATGCGCCCGATTATTTCGTTTGCGGGGTTCCGTTTGCCCCCATGTCGGGCGACTTGCCGCCGTCGCCCGGCGCGGATTCGGGTCCGGCGGAGGCCTCCCCGGCGGCAGACGCCTGCCGGCGGCCCAGCCGGCGGGCGCGCAGCCCGCCCAGCCAGAAGCCCGCCAGGAAGGGGAGTCCGAGCAGCACCACCAGGGCCGTCACCACGTAGAAGAGCACGCGCCCGACCAGCCCCGGAATGCCGGCCAGCGCATCCTGCACGGCCTCGTCGGCCGCCACGCGCACCTGCTCGATGAGCGCCTCGCGCTCGGCCGAGACATAGCGCTGGATTTCGACCCGCTGCCGGTCGAGGTTGTCGAAGGCCGCATCGACACTCGCGTCGATGGTGCCGATGAGCTGGGCGGCCTGGAGGTTTATCTCCCCGAGCACCTGGCCCGAGAGTTCGGGCAGATGTTCGGCCACGGCCACCAGCCGGCCGAAGTTGCGGTCGAGCGAATCGAGCTGTCCCTCGACGCGGCTGCGGAGGCTGTCCTGCCGCATCCTTATTTCGAGCATCTCCTTCGACCACCCCACGCTGTTGGCCAGCTGGCGGGTCTGCCCGCCCACACGGTCGCTCACGTCGGCCATCACCTCCGAGATGCTTCCCGTGGCATAGACCGGCTCGCGGCCGTTCGCACGCAGGAATTCGAACCAGGCGAGCAGCGTATTGGGCGCCGCCGCACCGTCGTCCGGTCGGGGATGGGCCCGGACATACTCGTCGACAAAACGTTCCATGAGGCGGTGGCGCTCGGCGGTGAGCAGCTCCGAGGAGAGCTCCCCGACGCGCCGCTCGAAGCGTTCGGCCGCCGCCCGCGCGATGGGGCTCTGGGGCCCGAACAGCAGCGAGTCGGGCATCTGCGCGAAGGCCTCGTTCATGCGGCGGCAGAGAATCCACGTATCGGCCAGCGCCACCTCGGGGTCGGACTGCATGGCCGCCTCGACGGCCGCCCGCGTGGCGCGGATTTTCCAGCGGATGGCCGCAAGCTGCGTCGCGGCGCGGGGCGAAGCGGCGACAATCGAGTCGGCCGCCGCGGCAATGCCCGACGAAAGGTCGTAGTAGAGACCCCGCGTCATGGTGCGCAGACGCAGCGTCCCGTCGGGCAGCGGGTCGCCCGACGAGACCGAAACCTTGAGCAGCGAGCATCCCGTCGCCGCAAGTATGCAGGCCCACGCCAGCAGGCTCCGCAGAAGGATGGATTGTTTCATGACAGGCTTGTGACTTGCAAACGGCGGACCGCAGGCGCCGGCATGGCCCCGTCCCGCCGTTCAGGGGTGAAAGATACGAAAAATTCCGCTCATCCCCTACCCCGCCGTTCGCCTTTCTTCGCCCGCCGCGCGTCCGCCCGCGGGGCAAAAACAGCACGCTCTTGTTTTTGCGCGCCGCATGCACTATCTTTGTCACGTTATCCGGCCCGCACCGGGCGGCACTGCGCCTCGCCCCGGGCCACAAACCGCTTCATCCGCATGAAAATCGCCTGCCTGACCTTCAACCCCATTCAGGAGAATACCTACGTCCTCTGGGACGAGACGAACGAGTGCGCCGTCATCGACGCCGGCTGCAGCAACGACCGCGAGAATGCGGCGCTGCGCAACTTCATCGAGCAGCACGGGCTGCGTCCCGTCCTGGCGGCCAACACCCACGGCCACTTCGACCACACGCTCGGCGTGGAGTTCCTCAAGCGGCAGTACGGCATCCCCTTCGCCCTCTCGTCGAAGGACCGCTTCCTGCTCGAGAACGCCTCGGTGAGCGGCTCGGTCTTCGGGGTGCCCGTGGGGGCGATGCCCGAGGTGGACATCGACCTCGACGCGACGCCCGAGCTCCGCTTCGGGCAGACGACCCTGCGCGTCATCCCCACGCCGGGCCATACGCCGGGCCACGTGGCGCTCTACGAGCCGCAGTCGAAGGCGCTCTTCACGGGCGACACGCTCTTCCGCGAATCCATCGGCCGTACGGACCTGCCCGGGGGCGACTACTCGTGGATTATGCGCTCGATTCTCGAGCAGCTGCTGCCGCTGGGTGACGAGGTGCACGTCTATCCGGGCCACGGCCCCGAGACGACGCTGGGCCACGAGTCGCTCTACAACCCCTTCATCGTCGAGGTGCTCAACCACGAGGTGAACTACCGCGACCCCGAAACCGACCACCGTTAAGATTCAAGTACGCTCCGCACCGTGGGAAAACCGATTCACAAACTGCTCTACCGGCTGCTGCCGCTCGAGGGATACCTCCGCGCGGTGAGCCGCATGTTCTTCCTCTGCCAGCGCCTCGGCCTGGGGCGCCGCAACCCCGCCACGGAGTATGTCTACCACCTCGGCGCGCTGGTCTCGCCGGGCGACACGGTCATCGACATCGGCGCCAATCTGGGCTACTACACCCGCACGCTGGCCCGCCTGACGGGCCCCGCGGGCAAGGTCTACGCCGTCGAACCGGTCGAACCCATCCGCCGCGTGCTGCGCCGCAACGTCGGAGGCTGCCGCAACGTCGAGCTCCTCCCCTACGCGCTGGGCGACTCCTCGCGCGAGGTCTCGATGGCCAACGACACGGCGCGCGAGCATGGCTACTTCGGCACGGGGCAGAACTTCGTCAACGAGCGCGGCGAGGCGGCCTCCGACGAGTTCCCCGCCCAGATGCGGCGCGGCAGCGAACTCTTCGCCCCGCTCACGCGGCTCGACTTCATCAAGTGCGACATCGAGGGGTACGAGCTGGTGGTCATGCGCGAGATGCGGCCGCTGCTCGAGCGCTTCCGCCCGCGGGTGCTCATCGAGACGGGCGGCGAGAACCGCCCGCAGATTGTCGCCCTCTTCACCGGGCTGGGTTACGAGGGCTTCACGCTCGACCGCGGCCGCGAGGTGCCGCTCACGGAGGGCTCTGCAAAGGACATCATCTTCCGCCCCCGCACCGCCCGCAACTGAGTGGCGCACCGCCCTGCCGCCGGGAGGCCCCGGCGACGCGCCCTGCGAAGGGGCCCCGCCGCAGGTTCGCCCCGCCGGCAGCCTGCCCGGAATGCCCCCGAAGGGCCGAAAAGTCTGAAATATCCGAAATGTCCGGAGCCGGAAAGGCCCCGGAAACCGAGAACTCCAAAAAACGATTGCACAGATGCGCATCGACATCATAACCGTCGTTCCCGAGCTGGTAAGCTCGCCGCTGAACGAATCCATCCTCAAGCGGGCCCAGGAGAAGGGGCTCGTCGAGATTGTGGTGCACAACCTCCACGACTACGCCCACGACAAGCGCAAGACCACCGACGACTACCCCTTCGGGGGCGAGGCGGGCATGGTGATGAAGTGCGAACCGGTCTTCGAGCTGGTCGAGAAGCTCTGCGCCGAGCGCCGCTACGACGAAATCATCTACACCTCGCCCGACGGCGTGCGCTATGACCAGCACGAGGCCAACCGCCTCTCGATGCTCGAGAACATCATCATCCTCTGCGGCCACTACAAGGGCATCGACCACCGCATCCGCGAGCACCTCATCACGCGCGAGATTTCCATCGGCGACTATGTGCTGACGGGCGGCGAGCTGGCCGCCTGCGTCATCGCCGACTCGGTGGTGCGGCTCATCCCGGGGGCGCTGGGCGACGAGGCCTCGGCTCTGACGGACTGCTTCCAGGACGACCTGCTGGCCCCGCCCGTCTATACGCGGCCGGCCGAGTTCCGCGGATGGCGGGTTCCCGACGTGCTGCTTTCGGGCAATTTCGCCGAGATTGCCCGCTGGCAGGAGGAGCAGTCGCTCGAGCGGACGCGGCAACTGCGCCCCGACCTGCTCGGCGAGGAGTAGCCGCTCCGCCGCAAGGCCCCGGAAACCGCGGGTGGCGGCCGGAGCCGACTGAGGAGGCCGGATACCGGACAGCGGCGGGCATCGAAGGGTGACGGCCGGGCCTCGAAGGGTGACGGCCGGGCACTGGACAGCGGCTGCACCGGACAAAGGCAGCCCCGGGCGAAGGCCGGATGCCGGGCGGCGGCAAAGGCCGGACTCCGGACACGGAACCGCACAAAACAGGGAGGCGGACCCCACGCACGTGGGGTCCGCCTCCTTTTCGTTACGGGCGCAGGGCCGGACTAAGGCTCGGCAACAAGCACCACGCGGCTGTTGGGCAGGTCGGGAATCCAGAGCCGCCCGTCGCGGAGCGTCATGTCGGCGGGGCCCGCCAGCGGCTCCCGGAGCGTGAGCTCAACGGGCGTCACGGCGCGGCTCTCGAGGTCGATGCGCGCCAGCGAGGCCGGAGTCCAGTTGCTCACCAGCAGCGAGCGGCCGTCCGACGAGAGGGCGATGCCGTCGTACTGGCCCGGCAGTTCGATGAAGCGCTCGGCCACGGGGTTGCCGAGGTCGGCGATGCGGTAGACGACGTTCTCCGCGGTGGTCACTCCGTCGGCCGGATACGACACCACGAAGAGGGCGCCGTCGTGGAGCAGCATGCCGTTGGCCCCCGGCACGTCGAGCCACGCTTCGGGTGCACCCACGGCATCGGGGTCCGAGATGTCGAGCCGGAAGATGCGGCCCGTATTGGTCACCGAGGCGTAGAGCGTGTCGCCGTCGGCCACCAGGTCGTTGACGAAGAGCTCGCCTTCGGGCAGGCGCACCACCCGGGGCGCCGCTTCGGGCCGGGCAAGGTTGAAGACCACCACGCGGTTGACGTCGCAGACGAAGAGGCGGTCGTCGCGCAGCAACATCCCCTTGGGGGCCGAGAGGGCGCCCGTGGCGGGAATCACCACCTCGCTGCGTTCGGGTGTGACGTAGAGGATATAGCCCTTGCCCTCGTCGTTGAGCGGATTGAGGCTTTCGGTGCCGAAATTGGCGACCAGCACGCCGTCACGGTAGGGAAAGGTGCTCTCGCAGAAGCGGATGCCGTCGCTCAGCACGCTAACGGAGGGCTGCGCCGTCTCGCGGCAGGCGGGGAGGAGCAGCACGGCAAGGAGCAGCAAGGCTCCCGTCCGTCGGATTCGGTTCATGGTTGCGTTCATATTCATACTTAAATACTTAAGGGGTTCGAGCGGCGCTGCACGCCCCCGGAACCGTTCCGGACGAGGTCGCCGTCGGGACAAAAATAGTGAAATTCCGGGGAATCCGCCCCTGCGTCATCTTGCAGGGAGATGTCCTCCCCGCTACGGCCGGCGGCGGAACAGGGAGGTGATGTCGTCCATCGTGCCGTCGGGCGCAACGCGGTAGAGGCGCTGGTTGGTCGTCGGCGAAGAGAGCGGCCCCAGCGCCTCGACCCAGGGGCCCAGCTTGACGTAGTCGAAGAGCCCGGCGCGGAACCCCTCGGGCAGCCCCGGCCGCCCCGAGTACCACCCCGTGCGCAGCGCCGGTGCGGCACGCCGCACCACGGCGGCCAGCTGCGCCACCTCGTCGGGTGCGGCGTCGCCCCCCATGAAGCAGAGGCAGGTCACCGAGCGGCCGTAGCAGTCGAGGAGCGCAAGCAGTTCACGCTCGTCGAGCGGCCGCCCGCCGTCGCCCTGCAGGTGAGGGCTGTGGCACCCCGGGCAGCGGTTGGGGCAGCCCGTAAGGTTGAGCGCCAGGGTCACCTCGCCGGGAATCTCGGCGAAGACCACGTCGAAATTGTGGTAGCGGAGCCCCCTCATGCCCGTTCGCGGATGGGTTCCTCCTCGCCACCGGACTCCACCGCGGCCGTTCCCGCAGCCGTTCCCGCGGCCGTTCCCTCCGGGCGCAGCGTGCCGTAGTAGCGGCGCGAGGCCTCCTGCTGGCGCGCCGCCGAGAAGTTCGAGACGCGCTTCATGTAGCCGATGACGCGCGTGAGGTAGTCGACATTGGCGCTGTGGCAGACGGGACACTCCTTCAGGTAGCGCTTGTCGATGTGGCCGCAGTCGTTGCAGACCGTATTGGGGATGTTGAAGGTGAAGTAGTTGCACCCCTCGGCGGCGGCTACGCGCAGCAGGTGGCGGTACTGCTCCTTCGAGAGGTGCTCCTCAAGGTTCATGTGGAGCGCCGAGCCGCCCGTCAGATGCTCGATGTAGCGGCGACCGTGGAGGCGGAACTTGTCGATGACGTTGAGCGACTCGTCCTCGACCACATAGAAATAGGAGTTGTAGCAGTCGCGCGGCACGGCATAGCCGTCCTCGCGGTCCCACTTGGCATGCTTCACGCCGACGTTCTCGGCGGGAATCATCTCGCAGTTGAACATCAGCTCGCGCGAGCGGTACTTGCGGTTGTAGCGCTCGATGAGCCCCAACACCTCCTGCACGAAGGCGGCATAGTCGTCGTTGTCGGTGATGGGGATGCCCAGGAACTCGGCCGCCTCGACCAGACCGTTGACGCCGATGGTCAGATACTGCCGCGAGAGGTTGATGTAGCCCGCATCGAAGAGCGGCAGCATCCCCTTGGCCTGCAGCCGCTTGAGGTTCTCGTTGTAGGCCGTCTGGACCTTGTGCACCAGGTCGACCACCTCCTCCAGATAGGTCAGGTAGTGCATGCCGTTGCGCACGGCGTACTGCACGCAGCGGTTCAGGTTGATGGTCAGCACGCTCTTCGAGCCGGTCGAGACGCCGCCCGCACCGAGCGTATAGCTGAAGCCGTTGTCCTGGATTTCGTTGCGCAGGCGGCAGCACGACGAGAGCGAGTCGGCATTGTCGCTGATGTAGGTGAAGAACGAGTGGCCCTCGGCATACATCTCGGCCGTGAAGTCGCCCCACTCGCGGTCCATCACGTCGCCGTCGCGCGTGAGCAGCGCCATGGTCTCGACCGGGAAGGTGAGCACGGTGCGCGTCCGCTCGCGGTTGAACCACTTCATGAAGCGCTTCTGCAGCCACGAGAGCGACTCCCAGTGGGGACGCGAGCCGTCGGGGAAGCGGAACTCGCCGAAGAGCGACTCGAAGTAGCAGCGGTCGTAGTAGGCGACGTTCCAGAAGACGGCCTGGAAGTTGCGCGCCCCGGTGGGCTGGTTGATGGAGTAGACAATCTGCTCGAAGCAGTCGGTAATGACCTTGTCGAGCGTGCGCCGCTTCTTCGAGAGGTCGACCACCTCGTCGGCGCGCAGGTAGTAGTCCTCGCCGTACTCCAGCCCGATGAAGTAGTTCATGTACATGAGGAACTCGGGGGTGGCGCAGGCGCCCGAAAGCATCGACGAGACGATGAAGACCATGTTGACGAAGCCGCCGCAGAAGGACTTGAGGTTGGTCGGACGCGTCGAGTTGCCGCCGATGGAGAGCGTTCCGCCCAGCAGCCACGGGTACATCGTAATCGAGGCGCAGTAGTTGGCCATCGACGTCTCGTCGTTCTTGTAGATGAAGTGGTTGTTGAGCAGGTACATGTATTTGTCCGACAGCTCCTTGCCGTACATCTCGCGGATGCGGTCGGTCAGCAGGCGGCGGTTCAGGCGGATGAAGTTGCGCTTGGGCAGCTCGCCGATGAGCGTGGCGATGTTCTTGTTCTCGACGTTGGCGTTGGCGTCGTACTTCGAACCCGAGGCGGGGTTCTTCGCATCGCAGTAGTCAATCAGGAAGTTGAGCTTCTCGCGGTCCTCGCGGTCCTCGGTGTGCTTCTGGCGGTAGAGCATGTAGCTCTTGGCCACGGCGAAGTAGCGTTCGGCCATGAGGGCCACCTCGACCTGGTTCTGAATCTCCTCGACCGACATGCCGTCCGAGACGTGCACCCGGCTGAGCACCGACGTCAGGTCGTCGTCGGTGGCGTAGCTGCCGACCGAGAGGAAGGCCTTGCTGATTGCGCGCTTGATTTTCTCGACCGAGAACGGCTCGCGCTTGCCGTCCCGCTTGACGATGCGGAGTTCCGAAATACCCATAGCAGTTCCGTTGTTTGGTTATCGTGCGGGGAGGCTGCGCCGCCTTCCGACCGCACCCGACCGGAAACCGCACACCACCCTTTCCTAAAAAATGTTACGAAAGCAAAAATTCCGTATACCGCCTGCGCCCCATGTCCCGGAGGCGGACGGCCTGTTCCGCAAGGCAGGTCTTCTGACTCGCTCCCCGCCGCACGCCTTCCCGCCCCCGAGGGGCAGTGGCCTGAGAGTGTGCGGAGCGGATGCGGAGCTTACAGCTACGGGCATAGTCCCTGAATCGCACAGGAGTTCCCTTTTCATCCCGCGCCGGCGGCCGCCGGCGGGGAAACCTTGCACGTGAACAAAGATACGGCGCGGCGGCCGAACGGCCAACGCGGTGCAGCAATTTTAATGAACAAATTATAAACACCCGCACCGAAACCCGCTTCCATTCACCTTTTTGCATTATCTTTGTCTCCGCCGGCGTTCCGGCGCCCCGCAATGCGGCCCCTCCCGGGAGGAGCGACAGTGCGGCGTGCCAAAGCCGCCCGCCGGAGAGGCATTGCAGAAAAGAAACGGACAACCCCAAAGATGACCTCCAAAGGATACCTCCACGTCTACACCGGCGACGGAAAAGGAAAGACCACCGCCGCCTTCGGACTGGCCGTGCGGGCGCTCTGCGCCGGCATGGATGTCTACATCGGCCAGTTCGTCAAGTCGATGAAATACAACGAAACGGCCCTCGAGCCCCTCTTCGATGGGGCCGGAGCAGGATACGGCAGGCTCAGCATCGAACAGTTCGGCCGCGGATGCTTCCTCGACAGGGAACCCGGCCCGGCCGACATCGAAGCTGCCCGTTCGGGGCTGGAGCGATGCCGCGAACGGATGGCATCGGGCCGTTACGGGCTGGTGGTGCTCGACGAGCTCTGCATCGCCCTCGACTGCTCGCTGCTCCAGGTAGACGAGGTGCTCGAGGCCCTCGCCCAACGGGCTCCCGGGACCGAGGCGGTCGTCACGGGCCGCTATGCCCCGGCCGAACTGCTCGAGGCGGCCGACCTGGTGACCGAGATGCGCGAAGTGAAACACTACTACCGACAGGGGGTGCTCTCCCGCAACGGAATAGACCGATGAACGCACGTCCCGCACAACTCCATCCGGTCATGTTCGCCGGTACGGGCAGCGATGTGGGCAAGAGCCTGCTCGCCGCGGCATTCTGCCGCATCCTCCGGCAGGACGGCTACACCCCCGCCCCGTTCAAGGCACAGAACATGGCGCTGAACTCCTACGTCACGGCCGAAGGGGGCGAAATGGGCCGCGCACAGGTGGTTCAGGCCGAGGCGGCCGGCGTAGCCTGCCACACCGACATGAATCCCCTGCTGCTGAAACCCAACAGCGACAAGGTTTGCCAGATGATTCTGAACGGACGCCCCGTCGGCAACGCCGCCGCAGCCGAACTTTTCACTCCAGGGCCCGCCCGCGAGGCGTTGCGGCGCGAGGTCTGTGCGGCCTACGACCGTCTGGCCGCCCGGTACAACCCCATAGTGCTCGAAGGAGCGGGAAGCATCTGCGAACTGAACCTGCGCCGGACCGACCTGGTCAACCTGCCGATGGCCCGCCATGCCGGGGCCGACATCTTCCTGGTGGCCGACATCGACCGCGGCGGGGTCTTCGGGTCGGTATACGGCACCTTGCAGTTGCTCGACGAAGAGGAGCGCAGTCTCGTGAAAGGCATCTTCATCAACAAGTTTCGCGGCGACATGCGGCTTTTCGACGACGGGCGCCGCATGCTCGAGGAACTCTGCCGGATTCCGGTTCTGGGTGTAATCCCCTACATGCGCGACATCAGCATCGAAGCCGAGGACGCCCTGCCGGCAGAGATGCTGCGGCGCAGTTCCGAGGCAGGGAAAATCGATATCGCGGTGGTGCTGCTGCGCCACCTGTCGAACTTCACCGACTTCGACGCGCTGGAACGCCATCCCGACATCCGGCTGCGCTATGTCGCCACCCCCGACGAGCTCGAAACGGCCGACATCGTCATCCTGCCCGGTTCGAAGTGCGTCGCCGCCGACCTGGCCGAGCTGCGGCGCACGGGCGTCGCGGGACAAATCGTCCGGCTGGCCGGCGAGGGGCGCCGCATCGTGGGCATCTGCGGCGGATACCAGATGATGGGGCGTCTCATCCGCGACCCGCACCGCATCGAAAGCGACGTCGAGTCGGTCCCGGGGCTGGGACTGCTCCCCGTCGAGACCCTGCTGACCGACGAAAAACAGACCCGCCGCATCGGCTTCACCCTCCGGGGCGACGACCGTACGGGCACGGGGTACGAAATCCACATGGGAAGGACCCGGGCTGCCGAAGGATGCCGGGCCGAGCCGCTGCTCCGCCTCGAAGACGGGTCCGATGAGGGATGTATCGCGGGAAACTGCATGGGAAGCTATCTGCACGGCATCGCCGACAACGCCTGCTTCATCGACCTGCTGCTCCGCCCCTTTGCCGACCGGCTCCACGGAAAGGCATCCGTCGACCTCCGGAGCTGGAAAGAGCAGCAATACGACCTGCTGGCCGACCACGTCCGCCGCAATACCGACATGGAGCTCTTCTACGCCATTGCGGGAGCTCCCCGCCGGACATAGAGGTCCGCCGGGATGCGACGCCGCACCCCGGTCCGGGCCTGCCGGCCGCAATCACTCCAGAAGCCCCAGCCCGCGGGCGACGCGGCACGCCTCGGTCGCGTTGCCCACACGCAGCTTTTCCAGGATGTTCTGACGGTGGCGGCTGACCGTATGGACGCTGATGGAGAGGCGGCCGGCCACCTCCTTGCTTGTCAGCCCACGGTCTATCCACCCCAGCACCTCGCGCTCGCGCTCCGTCAGAAGCGCATCGCAACTCGGCAGCTCAAGACGCCGGGTGCACCCCTCGAGCGGGTCGACGATGACCGCATCGGCCGTTTCGAGACCGCGGGGGCCATAGAGGCACAACGCCAGGCGGACATTGCCTGCGGCATCGTCCGCCAGATAGAACATCCGGTGCAGCACCTGAAGATATTCGCCCGAGGCGTCGCACATGCGCAGCGGCTCGGCCAGGCTGCAGTCGCAGCGCCGGGAATGCTGCTTGACCCAGCGCAGGAACTGGAGTTCGAGCAGGTATTTGCGGCGCAGGTCGTCGGGGTGGACCCGGCGCAGAATCTCCTCCTCCCAGATGGAGCCGACGACGTACGACCCTCCGCGGCCTCCCAACCCGAGACGTTCGGCAAAACTGCCGTAAAAGACCAGACTCGTCTCTTCGCGAAGGTCGCTCAGCACGGCAATGACCCCTTCGGTCCGGGCATAGCACGCCGCCATGCGGCGGCACTCGTCGGCAGAAAGGCCGCCCGCCTCCCCGGCGAAGGGCTGCCGCAACAGCTCCTCGTTCAACAAACGTTCGGCATCGCGTTCCATGATTCGGGCAAAAAAATGGTTAATCCTCAGTATTGCGCACCGGCGCAGGGAGCACTACCTTTGCAAAGGTAACGAAACTAACGCAAAACAACGATGAAAAAAGGCTTTCTCATCATGTTGCTTGTCCTGCTCTCGGCGCAGGCGGCAACAGCCCAGACGCTGGAGAAGATGCAGTGGTTCAACGAGCCCGAAGAGTGGAACATCGAGGGCGACGCGCTCACCTTCCGCGTCACCCCGCACACCGACTACTGGCGCATCTCGCACTACGGCTTCACGGTCGACGACGCCCCCTTCTACTATGCCACCTACGGCGGCGAGTTCGAGGCCAAAATCAAAATCTCGGGCGAATACGCCGCACGCTTCGACCAGGCGGGACTCATGCTGCGCATCGACCACCGCAACTACATCAAGGCCGGCATCGAGTTCGTCGACGGACGCTACAACCTCAGCACGGTAGTGACCCACACGACCAGCGACTGGAGCGTCATTCCGCTCGAACGGCCCGTCCCCTTCATCTGGCTCAAGGCCGTACGCCGGCTCGACGCCGTCGAAATCTTCTACTCGTTCGACGACCGCACCTACACGCTCATGCGCAACGCCCCGCTGCAGGACAACACCCCGGTGATGGTGGGCCCGATGGCCGCCAGCCCCGACGGCGACGGATTCCGCGTCCGCTTCGAGCAGTTCAAGGTGACCCATCTGCCCGACCTGCGCCGCACGGAGTGGCTCAAGCGCAACGCCGCCGAGTAACCCCGCCGACAGCGACTGCCGGAACCCCCTTCCGGCCCGATAATTGCCCTGGAGCCGACGGCTCCGGGGCATTTCGTTTCAATTTCGAGATATCCCGAATTATGTTTCGAATAAAAAGTTCGTAACTTTCGTTTCGAATTGTCTTTTTTTCATTATATTTGCAGTGCAACCCAATCATCGGCACTGACCGCAAGGCACTTTGCGGCGAGGGACCGAGGAACCGACAAAACCACAACCTACGCCTTATGGAACAATACATCCTGTCGCTCGACCAGGGGACGAGCAGTTCGCGCGCCATCGTATTCGACCGCAAGGGCCAAATCCGCGCAATGGCCCAGCGCGAATTTCCCCAGTACTTTCCCAAACCGGGATGGGTCGAACACAATCCCCATGAAATCTGGGCCTCGCAGGCCTCGGTCATCGCCGAAGCCATCGCCTCCATCGACATCAACGGACTCAACATCGCCGGCATCGGCATCACCAACCAGCGCGAGACGACCATCGTCTGGGACTCCGAAACCGAGGAGCCCGTCTACAACGCCATCGTCTGGCAGGACCGCCGCACCTCGGAGTACTGCGACCAGCTGAAAGCCGAGGGACGCACCGAGTTCATCCGCGAGCGGACGGGACTGATTGTCGACGCCTACTTCAGCGCCACGAAAATCAAGTGGATTCTCGACAACGTGCCGGGTGCCCGCGCCCGCGCCGAGAAGGGCAAGCTGATGTTCGGCACGGTCGACTCGTGGCTCATCTGGCGCCTGACGCGCGGCGAACTGCACGTCACCGACGTGAGCAACGCCTCGCGTACGATGCTCTTCAACATCCACACCCTCGACTGGGACGACGAGCTGCTGGCGCTCTTCGGCATTCCGCGCTCGATGATGCCCGACGTACGCTCGTCGAGCGAGGTATACGGCACGACGAAGACCACCATCTTCGCCCACAAAGTGCCCATCGCCGGCATCGCGGGCGACCAGCAGGCGGCCCTCTTCGGACAGCTCTGCGTCGAGCCGGGCGCGGTGAAGAACACCTACGGCACGGGCTGCTTCCTGCTGATGAACAGCGGCGAGAAGCCCATCGTCTCGGCCAACAACCTGCTGACGACCATCGCCTGGAAAATCGGCGACCGCGTCACCTACGCCCTCGAGGGAAGCATCTTCGTGGGCGGTTCGGTCGTGCAGTGGCTGCGCGACGGGCTGGGCATCATCCGCTCCTCGTCCGAGGTCGAGACGCTCGCCTCGTCGGTGCCCGACACGGGCGGCGTCTACTTCGTACCGGCGCTGACGGGCCTTGCGGCACCCTACTGGGACCAGTACGCACGGGGCTCGGTGAGCGGCATCAGCCGCGGCACGACGGCAGCCCACATCGCTCGCGCGGCGCTCGAAGGCATCGCCTACCAGACCTACGACATCGTCGACGCCATGCAGCGCGACGCCGGCATCACGCTGCGCGAGCTGAAGGTCGACGGCGGAGCCGCGCGCAACAACCTGCTCATGCAGTTCCAGGCCGACCTGCTCGGCGAGCGGGTCATCCGTCCCCGCGTGACCGAGACCACGGCCCTCGGTGCGGCCTATCTGGCCGGTCTGGCCGTCGGCTACTGGAAGGACCTCGACGAAATCCGCAGCCAATGGGATGCCGAGCGTATCTTCGAGCCCACCTCCGACCGCGCACAGATTGCACACGCCATCGAGGGGTGGCACGATGCCGTAGGGCGCGTACTGCACGATTACGAATCACCGAAACAACGCTAAGCCATGACACCCGACTTTCTGACCCAATGCATCTTCGAATTCATCGGCACGCTGGTGCTGGTGCTGCTGGGCGACGGCGTGGTCGCCTCGACCTGTCTGAACCGCTCGAAAGGCCAGGGCGGCGGCTGGGTGGTCATCACCCTGGCCTGGGGCCTTGCGGTGATGTGCGGCGTACTGATTGCGGGCCCCTACTCGGGCGCCCACCTCAACCCGGCCGTAACGGTCGGCATGGCCGTGGCAGGGCTCTTCCCCTGGGCCCACGTGGCGGGCTACGTCGTGGCGCAGCTTGCCGGCGGCTTCTGCGGTGCGGTACTCGTCTACGCCTACTACAAGGACCACTTCGACGCCACGGACGACCCCGCCACGAAGCTGGGCGTCTTCTGCACGATGCCCGCCATCATGAACCGTCCGCGCAACCTCTTCTGCGAGATGGTCGGCACCTTCCTGCTGGTCTTCGTCATCCTGGCCATCGGCAACGAGGCCAACACCCCCGAAATCGGCATGGGAAGCCTCGGCGCACTGCCCGTGACGATGCTCATCATGGCCATCGGCATGTCGCTGGGCGGCACGACGGGCTACGCCATCAATCCGGCACGCGACCTGCCGCCGCGCCTGGCCCACGCCCTGCTGCCGATTCGCGGCAAGGGGCCGAGCGGCTGGAACTACAGCTGGGTACCCGTGCTGGGACCCGCCGTAGGCGCCCTGGCCGCCGCGCTGCTCTACAACTGCGTCTACATCTGCGGCTGACGGGATGCACCGCAAACACAACAAGGAAAACCGACCAGACACCAACTCCAACCAGTTCATGAAACATCACTTACGTCTGTTGCTCCTGGCGCTTGCCGCGACCGGAGCCGCCTGTTGCAGCGATGCCGCGAAACAGGAAACCCACCCCGTCGAATCGGTAATTCTGATTACGGCCGACGGCTTCAGCGCCGATGTCATGCGTGCGCATCCGGGAGCATTTCCCCGGCTCGAAGCGCTGGCCGCACGCGGCATATCGACGCTTGAAGCCCGGAGCGTACTCCCCTCGTCGAGCGCCATCAACTGGGCTACGCTGCTCATGGGCGCAGGCCCCGAAATGCACGGATTCACCGACTGGGGCAGCCGGACGCCCGAAGCGGAGCCCGTCGCGACCAATGAATACGGACTCTTTCCCGGAATATTCGGCGAAATACGCCGGCAGATGCCCCGGGCCGTCACCGGAGCCTTCTATTCATGGGACGGTATCGGCTATCTTTACGAACAGCCCGCCGCCACGATGAATTTCCACTCCGAGGGCGACGACCGTCTGTTGGCGCAGGAGGCGTGCCGGTTTCTGACCGAACAGCGCCCGGACTTCGCCTTCATCTGCTTCGCGCAACCCGACGGTGCGGGCCACACCTTCGGATGGGAGAGCGACGAGTACCTCGCCATGTGCCGCACCATCGATTCGCTGGCTGGAGCGGTTGTGGAGTGCATCGACCGTACGTTCGACCCCGAGCGCACCGCTGTCATCTTCACCTCCGACCATGGAGGGACAGGGCTGGGACACGGAGGCAAAACGATGCATGAGATGCAGGTTCCCTACATGCTCGTTGCTCCGGGCATCCCCGCCGGAACGGCTTTCGTACGCGAGGTGATGAAATACGACAACGCCCCGACGGTCCTCGAGCTGCTCGGACTCGAAGTTCCCGCACTGTGGCGGGGAAAATCACTGCTGGAGCGGCTTCCGAAGCAGGAAAAAACGGCAGAAGAGAAGCAGGTCCGGTAACTCCCCGGCCGACAGAGCAAATGGACCGCACCCCGTGCACGGGGTGCGGTCCATTTGCTTTTGGCGGCAGCCGGTCCTCGGGTCAAAGCCGGTCGAGGCACCCGAGGATGATGCGCGCGCTGTCGCGCACCTCCTCCTCGGAGATGGTCAGCGGCGGCGAGATGCGGAAGGCCGTGTCGCAGAAGAGGAACCAGTCGCTCATGATGCCCGCCTCCTTGAAGAGCTCCATGATGCGGTACAACCGCTCCGAGGAGCCCAGCTCGACGGCCAGCAGCAGACCGCTGCGGCGGATTTCGCGCACGGCCGGATGGCCCTGCAGCAGCTCCTCGTAGAGGGCGCCCTTCGCCTCGACCTGCTCGACTACATGGTGTTCGAGCAGATACTCCAGCGCCGCAAGGCCCGCCGCACAGCAGACCGGATGGCCGCCGAAGGTGGTGATGTGTCCCAGCACGGGATTCGACTGCAGCGTATCCATGATTTCGTGGCGCGCGACGAAGGCGCCCAGCGGCATTCCCCCGCCGAAGGCCTTGGCCAGGCAGACGATGTCGGGCACCACGCCGTACTTCTGCATGGCGAAGAGCTCGCCCGTACGGCCCAGACCGGTCTGGATTTCGTCGAAGACGAGCAGTGCTCCCACCTCGTCGCAGCGGCGGCGCAGCGCCTCGAGGTAGCCCGGCTGCGGCACCCGCACGCCGGCCTCGCCCTGCACGGGTTCGACCAGCACGCAGGCCGTGCGGCGCGTGATGCGGCCGAGCTGCGCCGGGTCGTTGAACTCGATGGCCTGCACGTCGGGCAGCAGCGGGCGGAAGGCACCCTTCCACTCCTCGCCCTCGGGGGCGCCCATCACGCTCATCGAGCCGTGCGTCGAGCCGTGGTAGGCGCGCCGCATCGAGATGAGCTCGGTGCGTCCCGTGAAGCGCTTGGCCAGCTTGAGGGCCCCCTCGACCGCCTCGGCGCCCGAGTTGACGAAGTAGACGCTCTCGAGTCCGCCGGGCAGCAGCGAGGCGATGCGCGCGGCGTAGCGCACCTGCGGCGCCTCGACCAGCTCGCCGTAGACCATCACATGCATGTAGCGGGCCGCCTGCTCCTGCACGGCGCGTACCACCGCCGCGTTGGCATGACCCACGTTGCTCACCGAGACACCCGCCACCAGGTCATAGTAGCGGCGCCCCTCGGGCGTGTAGAAAAAGCTTCCTTCGGCCCGCTCGACCTCCACCAGCATGGGCGAAGGCGAAGTCTGACCCACGTGGGCCAGAAACTGTTTGCGCAGAATCGTATTCATGTTTTGCTATTCTTCTCCGTATTTGCGTCTGAGGATTTCCTCCGAATCCTTGACGCTGCGGCACATCCATCCGTAGAGCGTCGCAGCCTGTTCGGCGGCGGCCATGTTCCACCCCTCGACCTGGCGGCGCATCCGCTCCGAGAGCATGTAGATGAGGATGGCGGCCGAGGCCGAGACATTGAGGCTCTCGACCATGCCGCACATGGGGATGCGCAGGAACTCGTCGGCCGACGCGAGCACCTCCTCCGAAATGCCGGCATGCTCCGTACCGAAGACCAGCGCGAAGCGGCCCCGCGTGACGTCGAACGACTCGGGCGTCGTATCCTCGCGGTGGGGCGTCGTCGCCACGATGCGGTACCCCTCGCCGCGCAGCGCCGCGATGGCCTCGGCCGTCGAACGGTGGCGGCGGATGTCGACCCAGCGGTCGGTGCCCCGCACGATGGCGGCATTGGGGTTGAAGCGGCAAACGGTCTCGACCGTATGCATCTGCTGCAGGCCGAAGGCCTCGCAGTGGCGGATGAGCGCCGCGGCGTTCTGCGGATGGAAGGTATTCTCGGCCAGGATAGTCATGTAGCGCGTACGCATGGCGACCGTACGCCGCAGCACGTCGTAGCGCTCGGGGAGCATGAATTCGGCCAGCCACGCAATCCGCTCGCGGTACCAGGCCACGTCCCTATTTGCGGTATTTGTCATCTTCGTCGAGGATTTTGAGGTAGCTTTCGTAGCGCGACCAGGCCACTTCGCCCCGTTCGACGGCCGCCACGACGGCACATCCCGGCTCATGGGTATGGGTGCAGTTGTAGAAACGGCAGCCGGGCGCCAGACGCATCATCTCGGGGAAGTAGTGCCACAGTTCGGCGTCGTCGATGTCGATGAGGCCGAAGCCCTTGATGCCCGGCGTGTCGATGAGCCAGCCCCCGTCGCCGAGCGGATACATCGTCGAGAAGGTGGTCGTGTGGCGCCCCTTGTGGTGGCTCTCGGAGATTTCGCCCGTACGGATGTCGAGCGTGGGGTCGATGGCCTGCACGAGGGTCGACTTGCCGACACCCGAGTTGCCCGAGATGAGGGTCGTGCGGCCCGCAAGCAGCGCGCGGACCTCCGCCACGCCCCGCCCTTCGAGCGCCGAGACCTCCAGCACAGGGTATCCCGCCGCCTCGTAGACCGCACGGAAGGCGGCCACCGCCTCGTCCGACTGCAGGTCGCGTTTGGCCAGCAGCAGCGTGACGGGGACCTTGTAGGCTTCGCACGTCACCAGGAAGCGGTCGACGAACTCGGGGGCCGTCACCGGCTCGGCGAGCGTCACCACCAGTAGCGCCTGGTCGACGTTGGCCGCAATGATGTGCGACTCCTTCGAGAGGTTCGACGCGCGGCGGATGATGTAGTTGCGGCGCGGCTCGATGGCGAAGATGGTACCTTCGCCCTCCTCGCCCTCCTCGAAGCACACCACGTCGCCCACCACCACGGGGTTGGTCGAACGGACGCCCTTCAGACGCAGCCGGCCGCGGATGCGGCAGCGGAACGTCCGACCGTCGCTCGTCACCTCATACCAGCTGCCCGTGGCACGGACCACCATGCCCCGCCGTTCACTCTGCCGCGTTGTCTCCATCCTCGCCGAGCATTGTCGCCGACACCTCGCCCAGGGCCCGCTCCATAAAGGGGAAGAGGGCGTCGGAAAGGTGCATGACGGGTTCATAACTGATTGATTCGTCGATGGTTTTCCCATCGACCAGGTCATAGTGCGCATTGATTCGCTCGAAGGCCGCAAAGAGCACGCCGAGCACCACGAGGCATTTGGCCAGCGAGACCACGATGCCCAGCAGCACGTCGGCCACACCCAGCCCTGCGAAGCGGAATACGCCCCGCAGCAGTCGGGCCACGATGGCCACCGCAATGACGACCACCACGAAGAGGGCGATGAAGCCCCCCGCGGCGGCGAACTCCTCGTCGAGGCGGAGCCAGCCGCCGACGTCGGCCCCGTAGCGCGAGGCGAGCCAGATACCGGCTACAATTCCGGCCAGCGAGCACACCTGCACGACGAAGCCCTGCCGCCAGCCGTGCCACACGGACAGCAGCAGCATGAGGCATACCACCAGGTCTATTGCATTCATCGGTCAATCGTTTCGATTCTCCGACAAAGATAACGTTTGCCGCGCGAAGCGCCAAATTCCGGGTGCGAAACTCCAACGACGCGGCGGCCCGGCGGAGTCGGATGCCCGACGGAATTCAGGTTGCAAAAAAGCACAAAAAAAAGGGCCTCTCATGGTAGCCCAGGCAAGTTAAACCGCTATTTCGTTTCCCTCAACGGGTCACTATATAATAATAGGTATATTACTTACCGGATTAGGTCACGCAGATTTACACAGAGTGCATTGCAGATGATGCACATCGTCTTTACGGTCAGATTGGTCCGTCCCGCCTCGATGCGGCTCATGTTCGAGCGTTCCATGTCACATCGGTAGGCAAGTTCCTGGACAGTCAGGCGTTTTTCCTTGCGTAATTGTCTGATTCTATTGGAGATATATGCTACCTCCTCTTGATAATCGAGTGCCATTTTCAAAAAATCGGATAAAAAGTTTTGTCGTGCAAAATTTATATATTATATTTGCACCACGCGTATCATATATGATACCAACAATTAGTAAACCTGAGTTGAACAAAAGAGACCTAAACAGTATATTTTTTTATAAACCAACCAGTTAAAAAACACATCGCAACGAGGCTCCGCATGCGGAACCACACAGGGCAACAGAGGACAAACCACAACAAATTCAACACAACTCAATTATTATCAACTATGAAAAAACAATTTTTCAAAAAGTTTCTTGCGTTGTTCTTGACAGGAACAATGCTGACCGGTGTCGGTTGTAAGGACTACGACGACGACATCGATTCGATAAACAAGAAACTCGACGAGCTGGAGACCGTCACCATCAAGGACCTCCAGAGCCAGATTGACGGCGTGAAGAGCTCCGTCGAGGCTATCGACGACCTCACGTCGCGACTCTCCGACCTCGAAGGCAAGGTCGAGGGCATGGGCGACGTTGCCCAGAAGCTGCGTGACCTGGAGAACACGCTGAAGAGCTACGTGGACAACGCCGTGAAGTCTTCGGAAGAGACGATGCGCAACGAGTTCGCCACCAAGTCGGCGCTCAACGACCTCATCTCGCGCCTCGAGAAGCTGGAGGGTGTCGATGTCCAGAGCCTCATTGACGCCGCCATCGAGGAGTTCAAGAAGGACTCGTGGCTGGGTGAGCAAATCAACGACTACATCGCCAACTACAAGTTCGACTACGACTATGTCAATGCCGAGGGTGCTGCCGACGCCGTTCTGAAGGAGATTCAGGCCCAGAACGAGGAGTACAAGGAGGCTATCCTGGCACTCATCGGCGGTGCCGACGGTCTGACCGTATCGAAGTCGATGCTCGACGACGAGCTGCAGGGCTACCTGAAGAAAATCGAGGAGCTCGAGCAGCGCGTGGCTGACCTCGAAAGCCGCATCCAGTCGCTGGTATACGTTCCGGCCTATGCCGACGGCAAGGTGGTATTCCCCGCTTCGTACGCCATCCAGATGACCAACGAGAGCGGCGAGACCTCCTACTTCTCGCTGGGTGCTGCCGAGAAGCAGCAGGCCGAGCTGAAGTTCCGCGTATCGCCCGCATCGCTGGCCGTAGAGTCGAAGCTCAACACCGAGACGCTGAGCATCGTAACCGAGGAGGTGATGACCCGCGCCGAGGGTGCCGCCTTCACCATCGACGAGGTGAAGGACTGGAACGCCACCAAGGGTGAGTTCGTGGTGGTCGTATCGACCGACTACAACTACCTCGAGGCTCAGCTCGAGGAGCAGCCCAAGACGCTCGCCATCGCGCTCAACGTCAACATCCCGAACGCTGCTTCGACCGAGGAGAAGCCGCTCCAGGGCATCGAGTACACCACCGAGTTCATCCCGACCGAGGGTGGCAATGCATACTCCATCAACAACCTGCTGAAGGTTGCCCGGCTTGAGGGTGACAAGTATGTGGCCCTGGCCGACAACAACGAATACACGACCGACGTCGAATTCACCGACAAGACCGCCCGCACCTTCTTCGAGGGCTTCACCGTCGTGCTGAAGCAGGACGAGGAACTGGTAGCACTCAACAGCGTATGGGAGAACGTTCCCGAATTCGAGCTGATTGCTCCCGAGACCCCCGCTACGGTAACGAACAGCCACGAGGCCAACTACGAGCTGACCGAGACCTCGGCCGCCATCGTAACGTCGGCACCCGAGCTGGTGGGCGACGTCATCTCGTCGGGCGCCTTCACCTTCCGTCTGAAGGACCAGAACGGCAACTACGCCGATGTCAATACGCAGGCCGTACACAAGCTCAACATCATCTCGGTTGACACCGAGGTCAAGGCCGCCCAGCTCAACGCTCCGGTGGTATGGAACTACGCAGCCGCTTCGGGCTCGAAGGAGTACACCACCGAAATCGAGTTCACCAACAAGATTGACTTCGAGCGCTTCAACGGTCTCGCTTCGCTGACGCCGACCTTCACCGTAACCGATGCCGAGGGCCAGACTGTGAGCGACATCACTGTTGCCGTCGAGAGCTACACGCAGCCGTCGGCCGAGGGTGACGTACAGCGCATGACGCTCAAGTTCACCGATACGAACAACCACTTCATCGCAGGCGGCAACTACACCGTGAAGGCCGTCTACGAGGAGACCGCAGCCGGCACGACCGTTACGGTCGAGAGCCCGATTGCAATCGAGGGCCTGCCCGCAGTAGCCGACCAGCTCATCACGAAGGAGATTGCCTACGAGCCCAACACGCGCCAGTACAAGGTATTCCTCAACTATGCCGAGATTATCTGGAACACGTGGGGCGAGGCTGCCGAGAAGTACTTCGCAGACTACGCAACCTTCAAGAGCGCTCTGAACGGCAAAACGTTCGACACGACCGCAGCAGAGGATGGTACGAAGCTCATCTGCGGTACGGACAACATCGCCGTAGCCTTCTCGAAGACCGGCACTCCCTATGAGCTGACGGCTACGCTGACCACCACGTGGGGTCTGGAGGTTGTCTTCGGCGGTACCTTCACGCTCAACAACCCCGAGGGCGTACTGCTGCAGCGCGGCTCCGACCTGCCGGCCGACAACCGCGTGCTCATCAAGACGACACTCAACGGCGGCGTTCTGTCGGTAGACAACAAGGATCTGAGCAACACCTACTTCTATGACGGCGGCGTAGCAGGCGTAAACGTCAAGTTCGCCATCAAGGCCAATGAAGAGGCTGACTACGGCACGGCAAGCGTGAGCGGCTCGATGCTCTCGTGGGGCACGTACAAGGGTCTCGAACTGCCGATTGTCGTAACGCTCGAGGACAACAACAGCGTGGTATTCGACATGCAGGAGTTCACGGCCTACATCGTAGACCCCATCAAGGATACGGAAATCACCACCCGTGAGGGCTCCATCGGCGCTACGACCACCGACCAGTCGCTCTTCATCTCGACGCTGCTGACGCTCAAGGACATGAACGGCGCCAACGTCTTCGCCGCACCGAACACCGGCGACGGTTCGACCGACGCAAAGGGCCTCCTGACGAACATCAAGACGCCTCTGTCGGCCGAGGTAACCTACTCGAACCCCGACATCATCTACTCGAACCGCATCTCGTTCGACCCGGCAACGGGTGAGCTGAAGGTCAAGGGCTCGACCGACACCGAAATGGCCAATACCGAGACCATCTCCATCGACGTGACCTTCACCTACGCCTACGGCGAGCAGCGCACGGGTACCGTCAAGGTGGTAGTGGCACAGAAGAAGTAGTAACGAACCGCACACAGGAGACTTTCCCCTCTATCGAAATACGCCACGAAAAATCGATATCTTCATCCCAATCAAGTCTCCTGTTTTTTCAGACGAAGAGGTCCGGGCCGCAGCCCGGACCTCTTTGTTGTTGCAGCCTCGGGCCGGAAAACGGAAGCGCAACTTTCGGCAGATTTTCGTATATTTGTCCCGAACAGGATTCCGAAAACCATGAAACGATTCGCAGCAACCCTGCTGCTCGTGCTGCTCGGCATCACGGCGCAGGCCCGCAAAATCTACCCGCTGAACGAGGGTTGGCGCTTCTTCTTCAAGTCGGAGAATACGAGCGACAACGCCCGCTACGTCACGTTGCCCCACACGTGGAACACCGACACGGAGGCCGTCGGCTCGTTCCTCGAGACCACGGCCAACTACCAGAACGAGGTGCGCATCCCCTCGGAATGGAGCAACAAGCGCGTCTTCGTCAAGTTCTACGGCGTGCAGAACGTCGCCACGCTCTTCGTCAACGGCTACTACGTGGGCGAACACCGCGGCGGCGCGGCGGCCTTCACCTTCGAAATCACCGACAAGCTGCGCTGCGGCGACAAGAACGCGCTGCTGGTCATCGTGAGCAACAACAGCCGCTCGGACGTGCTGCCCGTCTCGACCGATGCCAACCTCTACGGCGGCATCTACCGCGGGGCGGAGCTCATCGTCACAGAGCGGACGGCCGTCTCGCCCCTCTACTTCGGTTCGGACGGCGTGCTGGTGCGCACCACCTCGGTCACCGACGAACGCGTCGAGGGCGAGGCCGAAATCCACCTCACCTCGTCGTCGGGCGAGGCCAGCTGCCTGCTCACGCTCGACATCACGGCGCCGGGCGGCGAACGGGTCTACACGCGCCGCCAGCGCGTGCGGCTCGACGGGCGTCCGGCATCGGTTCCCTTCTCGGTCGACGACCCCGAGCTGTGGAGCCCCGACCGTCCGGCGCTCTACCGCGTCAGCGTACGGCTGGGCGAGCAGCAGGTGCTCGACGAGGTGACCGTGCGGACCGGTTTCCGCTCGGTGCATGTCACCCCCGAGGAGCGCTTCACCCTCAACGGCCGGCGCTACGACATCCGCGGCGTGACGCTCTACCACGACAATGCGCTCGAGGGCGGTGCGCTGACCGACGCCGACTACGACGCCGACATGGAGTACATCCGCGACCTGGGGGCCAACGCCGTACGTTCGGCCATGATGCCCCACGCACAATACTTCTACGACCGCTGCGACGAGCGCGGAGTGCTGGTCTGGACCGAAATCCCCTTCCAGCGGGCCCCCTTCCTGGGCGACATGGGCTACTTCCCCACCCCTCAGTTCGAGGAGAACGGGCTCCAGCAGCTGCAGGAAATCATCGCCCAGAACTACAACCACCCCTCGGTGGTCATGTGGGGCATCTACTCGCTGCTGCAGGCCAAGGGCGACGACGCCTCGCCCTACATCCGCCGGCTCAACGACGCCGCCCACCGCATGGACCCCACCCGACCGACGGTGGCATGCAGCAACCAGGACGGCAGCATCAACTTCATCACCGACCTGATTGTCTGGCAGCAGGACGTCGGCTGGGAGAAGGGTTCGCCCGACGATGTCTCGGTATGGCGCAACCTGCTGCGCCGCAACTGGTCGCACCTCGCCTCGGGCGTCTGCTACGGGCAGCCCGGATTCCCGGCCCACCAGTACAACGCCGTACCGCCCGTATCGCGCACCAACTGGATTCCCGAGCAGCGCCAGAGCCGCTTCCACGAGGCCTATGCCAAGAACCTCGAGAGCGATTCGCTCTTCTGGGGCCAGTGGGTCAACAACCTCTTCGACTACGGCTCGTCGCGCCGTCCCTACGGCATCAACGGCTCGGGACTGATGACCCAGGACCGCCGCGAGCGCAAGGACGCCTACTACCTCTACCGGGCGATGTGGAACAAGAGCGACACGACGCTCCATCTGGCCGACAAGCGGCACCGGCTGCGCGACACCGAGCGGCAGGCCTTCAAGGTCTACTCCTCGGCGGGCATGCCGACGCTGCGCATCAACGGCGACTCGGTAGCGCTGCACCGCTATGCGGACTGCCAGTACGTCACCGACACGATGACGCTGCAGGGAATCGTATGGCTGGATGTTTCACTGGGAGGGCGACGCGACAGCCTCCGCTTCAAAATCGACAGCGAGCCGCGACAGCCGTGGCTTGTGGGCCTTCGGCAAACAACAGGTCGATGAACGACAGGTTGGCGACGAAGGGCATCCGGTCGGAAAAGACCTGAATGTAGGGCTCGGCCTCGAAGGCCGGGCCCTCTCTGTGTTTGGGCCTCAGGTCGATGTCGCCCGGACGCGCCTCGACGTAGCGCTCCGAAAGACGGAGGTCGCAGGGGGCCTTGGCCGCCTCGAGCAGCGTGCGCAGCAGCGCAAGGTTGAACTCAGCAAGCAGGTCGCCCGGCGCACGGTAGAGGGGCTCGAAGCGCTCGGCATAGTGGTCGAAGTAGGGCGAGCCGCGGTAGGCCGAGACGAGCGAGACCCAGTGCTGGTGGGGCCAGCGCTTCGAGTAGTCGAGCCGCACCTCGCGCATGGGCTGGCGCGGGCGGTCGGCATTGCGGACATGGGCCGTGAGCTCCATCGGGCCGCCCGTGGCCAGAATCCGCGTACGGTTGCGCTCCGAGCGCTTGACGAAGTGTTCGCCCAGGTCGATGACGCACTCCTCGCGCAGCAGATGCGCGATGTACTCCACCGAAGGAAGGTATGCCAAAGGAAGAATGGTCATCGGTCGAATGATTTTTCGGGGTAAGGAGGGAACCGGAACCGGCGGCAGGGGCTTTGCGCGTGCCGGCCGGAGCCAGAGGGTCGGGGCATCTGCGGCGGGCAGGAGCTCTGCGCGGACCGGCCGGAGCCATCGACAAAAAGCGGCGGGCAGGCGCGGCGAGGGGCGCAGGGGCGCCCTACTCTACTCGCCCGGTTCGTGCCAGTCGCCGTTTTCGCGGATGAGGGCCACCAGACGGTCGAGCGCCTCCTCCTGCGGGATGTTGCGCGCGACGACCGTGCGCCCCTTGTAGAGCGTGATGCGCCCCGGGGCGGCCCCCACGTAACCGTAGTCGGCGTCGGCCATCTCGCCCGGACCGTTGACGATGCACCCCATGACGCCGATTTTCAGGTTCCGGAGGTGCGACGTACGGGCCTTGATGGCGGCCAGCGTCTGCTCGATATCGTAGAGCGTACGGCCGCACGAGGGGCAGGCGATATACTCGGTATGCGAAAAGCGGACGCGCGCCGCCTGGAGAATCATCAGCTCGACACGGCGGAGCTCCTCCTCCGTGTGGCCCGGAGCATCGAGCCAGATGCCGTCGGCCAGTCCGTCGAGAAAGAGCACGCCCAGGTCGGCCGCCGCACGCACGGCCAGCCGTTCGAGCGAAGGCTCGTCGTAACGCCGCCGGAGAACGACCGGCTCGTCGCCCTCGAGGTTGAGAATCGCCGCACGGAGCTCGGCCGTGGGGTTCCCCGAGGTCGACTCGAGGATGCGGAAGCCCTCCATCGACTCGCCCCGCACGACGGGCGTCTGCACCCGACTGCGGCGGCGGAACTCGGTGGGCGAATAGCGCTCGGGGTGGAGCACCTCGAAGCGGCCCGGACGCGAAGAAAACTGCTCGACGAGCTGCTGCGCCACGGGAATCTCGTTTTCGGGCGCCTCGGTCAGCGAGACGCGGATGGTGTCGCCGATGCCGTCGGCCAGCAGTGCGCCGATGCCCACGGCGCTCTTGATGCGCCCCTCGAGGCCGTTGCCCGCCTCGGTCACCCCGAGATGTATCGGGTAGTGCATCCCCTCGGCATCCATCGCCTCGACCAGCAGCCGGTAGGCGTGGACCATCACGCGCGTATTGCTCGACTTCATCGAGACGACCACCTGGTCGAAGTCGCGTTCGCGGCAGACGCGCAGGAACTCCATCGCCGAGACGACCATCCCCTGCGGCGTATCGCCCCACTCGTCGAAGACGCGGCGGGCGAGCGAGCCGTGGTTGACGCCGATGCGCAGCGCCACGCCGCGCTCGCGGCACTGCTCGATGAGCGCCTCGAACTCGCCGTGCTGCGAGCGGTAGTTGCCCGGGTTGATGCGCACCTTGTCGACGTAGCGGGCCGCAATGGAGGCCACCTCGGGCACGAAGTGGATGTCGGCCACCAGCGCCGTGTCGTAGCCCTCGGCACGCAGCTGTGCGGCGATGGCGCCCAGGTTCTCGCCTTCGCGGCGGCCCTGGGCCGTCAGGCGGACAATCTTGCCCCCGGCACGGTCGATGCGCTCAATCTGGGCGACGCTCGCCGGCGTGTCGTTGGTGTCGGTATTGGTCATCGACTGCACGGCAACGGGATTGTCGCCGCCGATGGCGACCCGTCCGATGCGTACCTCGCAGGTCGGACGGCGCCGGTATTCCGAAAGATTCATCGTTCAAGCTCTTAAACGACTACAAAGATAGCAAGGTTTTGGAATTCCGCGAAAAAATGCGCATCTTTCGACACGCCCCGCATGGGGCAACCCATTAAAACCAAACTCGAGAGCACCATGAAAAAAGAGAACCTGTTGCTGATGGCGGCATCACTGCTCGGATTCGGCACCGCCTGCGACAAGGAGGAGCAGACCCTGGTGATGTACGGAACACCCTACAACAACTACAGGGTCAAAGGTACGGTAACCGACCCCGACGGGAATCCGATTGAAGGTATCGAGGTCCGCGGCAACAACTCGCCTGAGACTGCCGTCCTGACCGGAGCCGACGGTTCGTTCGAAATCGCCGGCAGAAGCATCGGCCAATCGGTGAAGCTCGGCTTCACCGACATCGACGGCCCGGCCAACGGAGGCGACTTCGCCTCGGGCAGCCTCGACATCCGGTTCACCGAAGAGGAGCGCACGGCCGAGGGTAGCGGAGCCTGGCACAAAGGCGACTTCGCCCGTACGGGCGTGGAGATGACCCTCGAGAAGAACGAGCAGGAGTAGCGGCTCCGCAGTATCGGACACCCCTTTCCGGAACGGCTCACGCCGCCACACTCCCGGGAAGGGGCATCTTGTTTTCGCACGGCTGCCGGCCCGTCCCCGCCGCAGCGGAGGCTCCCGCGCAGGAGCCCGCGGCAAAAAAGAGGGGCCGACATGTCTTTTTATCCCCCGTCTTCACTATATTTGCACCACATGGGATGCCTGCGGCGGCTCCGTCCGGACCGAAGAGAGCTCCGGCCCCGCTTGCCGCAGCCTCCCGCATCACTATATTTGCCAGGTGGAGATACTCGACAACGATATCAAATTCGTTCCGGGGGTGGGTGAGGCCCGCGCCAGGCTCCTCGACAAGGAGCTCGGAATCCGCACGGTCGGCGACCTGCTCAACCACTTCCCGTTCCGCTACATCGACCGTACGCGCATCTACCGCATCGGCGACATCACCGAAAGCGGGCCATCGCTGGTGCAGTTCCGCGCCCGTGTGACGGGCATCGGCTATGCCGGCGAGGGGCGCAAGCGCCGCTTCACGGTCGCGGTCGCGGACCCCACGGGTTCGGCCGAGCTGGTCTGGTTCGCCGGCATCAAGTGGATTGAGAAGCGCATCGAGGTGGGCCGCGAATACCTGATTTTCGGCCGCCCGAGCTTCTACCGCAACGAGCTGTCGATGGTCCATCCCGAACTCGAGACGATGGAGCAGGCCCTCTCGCGCAAGCCCGAGAGCGGCATGCAGGGCATCTACTCGACCACCGAACGGCTGCAGGGAGCCGTGGGCACCAAGGGGTTCTACCGCATCGTCCGCAACACGTGGGAGCGCGTCGGGGAGCACATCGCCGAGACGCTGCCCGAGGAGCTGCGCACCCGCTACGGGCTCATTCCGCTGCGCGAGGCCTACTACAACATCCACTTTCCGCAATCGGCCGAACTGCTGCGCCAGGCGCAGTACCGCCTCAAGTTCGAGGAGCTGCTGGGCGTGCAGCTCAACGTCCTGGCGCGCCGCAGCGAACGCCTCGCAAAGAGCAACGGATTCCTCTTCACGCGCGTGGGCGACGCCTTCAACCGCTTCTACAGCGAGAAGCTCCCCTTCCCGCTCACCGGGGCCCAGAAGCGCGTCATCCGCGAAATCCGACAGGACACGGCCACCGGCTTCCAGATGAACCGCCTGCTGCAGGGCGACGTGGGGAGCGGCAAGACGCTCGTGGCGCTCATGTCGATGCTGCTGGCCGTCGACAACGGCTTCCAGGCCTGCATGATGGCCCCGACCGAGATTCTGGCCCGCCAGCACTTTGCGACCATCGGCCGCATGCTCGACGGACTGCCCGTCAGGGCGGCCATCCTCACCGGCGCCTCGAAGGCCCGCGAACGCAGGGAGGCGCTCGAAGGCATCGCCTCGGGCGAGGTCCACATCCTCATCGGCACCCACGCCCTCATCGAGGAGCGGGTGCGGTTCGCCAACCTGGGCTTCGTGGTCATCGACGAGCAGCACCGCTTCGGCGTCGAGCAGCGCGCACGGCTCTGGACCAAGAACGCGCAGCCGCCCCACGTGCTGGTGATGACCGCCACGCCCATCCCCCGCACGCTGGCCATGACCCTCTACGGCGACCTCGACGTCTCGGTCATCGACGAACTGCCGCCGGGCCGACGTCCCATCAAGACCTTCCACTACACCGACGCCGCACGGCTCAAGCTCTTCGGCTTCATGCGGCGCGAAATCGCCAAGGGGCGCCAGGTCTACGTGGTCTACCCCCTCATCAAGGAGTCCGAAGCGATGGACTACAAGGACCTGACGGACGGCTACGAGGCCATCTCGCGCGACTTCCCGCTGCCGCAGTACGTCACGGCCATCTGCCACGGCAAGATGAAGCCCGCCGACAAGGAGGAGTCGATGCGCCAGTTCAAGGCGGGCGAGGCGCAGATTCTGGTGGCCACGTCGGTCATCGAGGTGGGGGTCGACGTGCCCAACGCCACGGTGATGGTCATCGAGTCGGCCGAGCGCTTCGGGCTTTCGCAGCTGCACCAGTTGCGCGGCCGCGTGGGGCGCGGCGGCGAACAGTCCTACTGCATCCTCATGTCGGGCGACAAGCTCTCGCGCGAGTCGCAGGCGCGGCTCGACGCCATGTGCCAGACCAACGACGGATTCCGCCTGGCGGAGCTCGACCTCAAGCTGCGCGGCGCGGGCGACATCAACGGCACGCTGCAGAGCGGCATGGCCTTCGACCTGAAAATCGCCAACCCGACGCTCGACGTACAGATACTCTCCCGCTCGCGCGACGCCGCCGGCGAGGTGCTCGCATCCGACCCGTCGCTCGAGGCCCCCGGCCACGAGGGGCTCCGCAGGCTCCGGAGCCGCTACTCGGGACGCGAGGAGATTGATTTTTCCCGAATTTCGTAATAACCAAGCCCATGACCCGTTCTATCATCATGAAACGCACGAAAATACTGCTCACGGCGCTGCTGCTCGCGCTCGCAACGCCCCTTGCCGCCCAGCTCTACCACCCCGGCGAGGTGCTCGAATACCGCGTCAGCTACCGCGCCAAGATGTTCCCCAACACCGAAATCGGCGCCGTGCGGGTCTCCACCTCGGAGGAGGAGGTCGACGGACGCACCTGCTACAAGGTCATCGGCGAAGGACGCACGCTGCCCACCTACCGGTGGTTCTTCAACCTGGTCGACATCTACACGGTCCACATCGACCCCGACTCGCTCCGCCCGGTCCACTTCCGCAGCGACATCCGCGAGGGCGACTACACCTTCGAGAGCACCTACGACTACGACTGGGAGCAGATGCGCGTCCACACGCGCTGGCGCAGCCGGCAGCGCCCCTTCCGCGAAAAGGAGATGGAGCTCACGCGCGAGAGCATGGATGCCATCTCGCTCTTCTTCAGCCTCCGGTCGGCCGAAGCCGGTGACTTCCGCGAAGGGGAGCCCCGCACGCTGCAGATGGTGCTGCAGGACACCGTACGCCACCTGCGCTACCGCTTCCTGGGACGCGAGGAGAAGAAAATCCGCAACATGGGCCGCTTCCGCACGCTGAAGTTCGACTGCCAGCTGGGCACCTCCGAGGGTTTCTCGTTCACCGACGGCACGGTCTTCACCATCTGGATTTCGGACGACGAGAACAAAATCCCGCTCTACCTCGAGTCGCCCGTGCGCATCGGCAGCATCAACGCCTACCTTTCGGGCTGCGAGGGGCTCAAATATCCGCTCAAAAGCCGGATAAAATAACCTCACCCGCCGGCGAAAATTAGGATAATTCGCCAAAAAACGTATCTTTGCAGAAAAATCGACACCATGGAAGAGAACAGACTGGATTACGATAACACGGAATTCGAAGACGATTACACGCCGCAACCCGACTCCGGGAAGTCAATCCGCGGATACCGGATTGTCATCATCATCCTCTCGGTGATTCTGGTCGCCATCTCGGCGCTCTACTTCAGCATCCACCGCCAGCAGATGCTCGACAATGAGCTGCTGCGCGCCGACCGCGACTCGATTCAGAACGACCTGGGACGCCTGATGGAGGATTACGACAACCTCCACATCACCAACGACTCCATCTCGGCCAGCCTCGACATCGAGCGCGGCCGTGCCGACTCGCTGATGAACCAGCTGCGCAAGGAGCGCCGCTGGAGCCTGGCGAAAATCAAGCAGTACGAGAAGGAGGTAGGCACGCTGCGTACGGTCATGCGCGGCTATCTGCACCAGATTGACTCGCTCAACTCGCTCAACAAGAAGCTCATCAGCGAGAACATCTCCTACCGCAAGGAGATTTCGTCGGCAACGCTCCGCGCCGAGATGGCCGAAGAGAAGGCGGCCGAGCTCGACAACAAGGTACGCGCCGGCGCCGTCATCAAGGCGCGCGGCATCCGCCTGACGGGCCTCAACGCCCGCAACAACGAGGTGTCGCGCATCCGCAACGCCCAACGCGTGCGTGTGGACTTCGTGCTGACGGCCAACGAGCTGACCACGCCGGGCAACAAGGCGGTCTACATGCGGCTCACCTCGCCCGACGGCTATGTGCTGACCACCGAGGCGATGCCTACCTTCGAATTCGAGGGCGAGCGGCTGAGCTATTCGGCCATGCGTGAGGTCGACTACCAGAACCAGGACCTCGAGGTGGGTATCTACTTCGACAGTTCGGGCTTCCCGGCCGGCACCTACCTCGTGCAGCTCTACTGCGACGGTTACCAGATTGGCTCGGCCGAAATCGCCATGCGATAGGTCCCGCTCCGGCCGGAACCACCCGGGCAGGAAGCCCGGGCAGGCCGCCACAACAGAGCTGGAGCCGGGCAGGCCGGCGGTCCGATGGTCCGATGGTCCGGACAGGCCGGCAAACAAACGACAAAGCGCGGACCCACCCGATGGAGGTGGGTCCGCGCTTTTCATCTCTGTCGGTTTCTCGGGCCGCAGTGCGGAGCGGGCGGGCCTCAACGCAAAAGCGCACCTCCGTGCGGGATGAGCCGCGACGAGGTGCGCTTCTTCAGAGGGAGGGGCTGCCTCAGTGCTCGCTCTGCCAAATCAGGGCCGAGGAGCCGAGGATGGCGGCGTTCTTGCCCTGGATGCCGCTGGGCAGCAGCTTCACCTTGTTCTTGTACATCGAGAGCATGTTCTCCTCCATGTACCACTGCGTCGGTTCGAAGATGAACTTGCCCGCCTTCGACAGTCCGCCGAAGAGGAAGATGGCCTCGGGCGAGGTGATGGCCACGATGTCGGCCAGCGCTCGGCCCAAAATCTCGCCCGTCACGCGGAAGGCCTCGAGCGCCACGGGGTCACCCTGGGCGGCAGCGGCCGAAATCATCGAAGCATCGAAATCGGCAAAGGCGATGTCGCGCAGCTTGCTCGGGGCGGTCATCGTCGCCATCAGTTCGAAGGCCGTACGCTTGATGCCCGTCGCCGAGACGTAGGTCTCCAGACAGCCGCGCCGGCCGCAGCCGCACTGGCGGCCGTTGCGCTCGACGATGATGTGGCCGAATTCGCCCGCAAAACCGTCGCTGCCGTAAATCATCTCGCCGTTGGCCACGAAGCCCGAACCCAGACCCGTGCCGAGCGTCACCATGATGAAGTCCTTCATTCCCTTGGCGTTGCCGTAGACCATCTCGCCGATGGTCGCCGCATTGGCATCGTTGGTCATGAGCGTCTTCACGCCGCCGAAGCAGCGCGAGATGTCGTCGACGAGCGGGAAGATGCGGCGCGACTCGTCGGGATTGGCCTCGTCCTCACGGAACTTCCAGAGGTTGGCCGGCGTCTCGATGGTGCCCTTGTGGTAGTTGGCGTTGGGCGCGCCGATGCCGATGCCGGCCAGCTCGTATTCGAACGAGAGGCTGTCGGCCATGGCGTGCATGGCATCGCACAAATCGGCCACATAGGCCGGATAATCCTCGAAGTAGGGGTACTTCTTGGTCGAGATGACCGATTCGGCATACAGGTCGCCGTTCTCGTCCACCAGACCGAATGCCGTATTGATTCCGCCGATATCGACACCGATTGCTAACTTTTTCATGATTCGTTGTTTTTTAAATATCTTTATGATGTCAAAGTTAAGACAAAATTCGGCTACTCCAAAGTTTTTTCCTACTTTTGGGGGAATTTTAGACCCTTAATCCATCACACCATGCGTCCCTACGAACAGCTGCTTTCGACCTTCGAAAACTATCTGGCACAAACCGAGTTCGCATCCGAACCCGAGAAGCTCTACGCCCCCATCGGCTACTCGCTGGCGGGCGGCGGCAAGCGTCTGCGGCCGATGCTGCTGATGCTCGCCTGCGGCATGTTCACCCAGGATACGGCACCCGCTCTTCCGGCAGCGGCCGCAGTGGAGATTTTCCACAACTTCACGCTGCTGCACGACGACATCATGGACAACGCCCCCGTGCGGCGCGGCAAACCCTCGGTCTACGCCAAATGGGGGCAGAACGTGGCCATCCTCTCGGGCGACGCGATGATTATCTGCGCCTACCGGATGCTGTCGCAGTGCCCCCCGGCGCTGCTGCCCCAAATCATGCAGGTCTTCAACACCATGGCGCTCCAGGTCTGCGAGGGACAGCAGTACGACATGGACTTCGAGCAGAAGCGCAAGGTCTCGGTGGTGGAGTACATGCACATGATTGAGCTCAAGACCTCGGTGCTGCTGGCCGGCGCCGTCACCATCGGAGCCATCATCGGCGGCGCCCCGAAGGAGGACTGCCGCACGCTCTACCGCTTTGCCATCGAACTGGGCCTCGCCTTCCAGCTGCAGGACGACCTGCTCGACAGCTACGGCGACGAGCAGCTGGGCAAGACCATCGGCGGCGACATCCTCGAGGGGAAGCAGACCTATCTGATGATTACGGCGATGAGCCGCGCCGACGAACCCACGCGCGAGACGCTCCGCCGGACCTACCGCGACGCCTCGCTGAGCGACGCCGAGAAGATTGCCCGCGTCAAGGCGGTCTACGACCGGCTCGACGTGCCGCGGCTGACCGAGCAGCAGATTTCGGTCAAGTTCGAACGGGCCCTCGCGCTGCTCGACACCCTTTCGGTCGACGCCGCACGCACGCAGCCGCTGCGCGAATTCGCCGAGAGCCTCATGGGGCGCAAGAAGTAGCACGCGGACTCCGGGGCTCGCGCCAAGGCCGCGCACCCGACCCGAAACAACGAATACGATGAAACGTTCCGAGATAGAAATCATGGCCCCGGTCGGCTCCTACGAGTCGCTGATGGCCGCCATCCACGCCGGGGCCGACTCGGTCTACTTCGGCGTGGGAAAACTCAACATGCGCTCCGCTTCGGCCGCGAACTTCACGCTCGACGACCTGGCACGCATCGTCGCCACGGCCCACGAGCACGGCGTGAAGACCTACCTGACGGTCAACACCGTCGTCTACGAGGACGAAATGGCCGACGTGCATGCCGTCATCGACCGCGCCCGCGCCGAAGGGGTCGACGCCATCATCGCCACCGACTTCGCGGCAATCCTCTATGCGCGCCGCGTGGGGGTCGAGGTCCACATCTCGACCCAGAGCAACATCTCGAACTCCGAGGCGGTGAAATTCTTCGCACAGTGGGCCGACACGGTGGTGCTGGCCCGCGAGCTCTCGCTCGAGCAGGTGGCCGCCATCCACCGCGAAATCGTCGAAAACGACATCCGCGGCCCGAAGGGCGAGCTGGTCGAAATCGAGATGTTCGCCCACGGAGCCCTCTGCATGGCCATCTCGGGCAAGTGCTACCTGAGCCTGCACGAGACCTCGTGCTCGGCCAACCGGGGGGCCTGCCGCCAGATTTGCCGCCGCAAGTACACCATCACCGACCGGGAGACGGGCCAGGCGCTCGACGTCGACGGCCGCTACATCCTCTCGCCCAAGGACCTCTGCACCATCGACTTCCTCGACCGGATGATTGGAGCCGGCGTGCGGGTGCTGAAAATCGAGGGGCGCGCACGCGGTGCCGAGTATGTCAAGCGTGTGGTGGAGTGCTACGACCGGGCGCTGCGCGCCATCGAGGCGGGCGAGTACACCCCCGAGCTGGCCGCTTCGCTCAAGGAGCGGCTCGCCACGGTCTTCAACCGCGGATTCTGGGAGGGTTACTACGCCGGGCGCCCCATGGCGGAGCACAGCCGCAACTACGGCTCGTCGGCCACGCGCCGCAAGGTCTATGTGGGCAAGGTGGTCAACTTCTACAAGAAGATTTCGGTGGCCGAGGTGCTTGTCGAGGCGGCGCCGCTGGCCGTCGGCGAGGAGATTTTCTTCATGGGCGCCACCACGGGCGTGGCCGAGCAACGGCTCGACGAGCTGCACGACCGCGATGGAAAACCCGCCGAGACGGTAGCGCAGGGCGAGCTCTGCTCCATCAAGACCGGGGAGCTCATCCACCGCGGCGACCAGCTCTACAAGTTCGTCGACGCGGAGTAGCGCCGCCGGCTATGGCCGCAGCTGCCGCCCCGGGCCCGACCCCGGCAACGGTTACAGTTACGGTTACGGTTACGACTGCGGCTGCGGCTGCGGGCAGAAATCCGGCTGCGGTTGCGGCGGCGGAAATCAGACATCTATCCGAAGCGGTCCGGCTGTTGCCGGGCCGCTTCGCCGTTTCCGGAGTACGGCACTTGCTCCGCACACCCTGTCCCAGCCGGCCGATTCACCCGCCGCCCGAGCCGGCATGAAACGGCGGCTTCCGGCGACTCCCCCCCGCCGGAGAAACCGGTTCCGAAAGTCGCGCCGAAGCGCCCGTCCCGGGTACCGTCGGCCGCACCGACAAACGCGCCGCGAGGGCACGGAGGGCTTTTTCGAAAAATTTTTATCGAAAAACAATAAATTTTATTTGTTTTTCGGCGTTTCATTCGTATATTTGCCGTGTCAAGCAACAACAAACCGCCATGGAGCCCGAAAAAGTCATCCGCATCGTCTCGCTCTTCCTGCTCATCGTCGCCTTTGCCCTCCATGTGGCCACAAGGCTGATGTTCCCCGATGCGCCGGACCGTACGCTCTCCATCATCGTGCTCTGCCTGCTGGCCATAAGCAACGCCATCGCGGACAGACGCCCGCAACGCAGAAGCGGCCGCAACGAACGGTAACCCGCCCGGCCGCAACGCCAATCCCCGCCCCGAAGGGCCCGGGATTGCCCGAAGAACGACAACCTGTTTTCTAACCAAGCCCATAAAAGTTCACCGAAGGGGCCCGGTCGCATGCCGGACCCCTTCATTTTTCCGTCGCGACGGGGCCCGCCTTTCACTATCTTTGGAGAAGACAGGATGCGGCTCGGCTGAGTCAAATTGCGAAAACTCCGT
>OOBZ01000252.1_pt1 | contig 44849 bp, 39 predicted proteins | sample 1671601 | NCBI WGS metagenome assembly OOBZ01 (sample SAMN06348173, study PRJEB24527) | human gut metagenome | biome: human gut; feature: ankylosing spondylitis patient; material: feces | host: Homo sapiens | place: China | collected 2015-10
AGCCCCCACCTAGCCTCCCCCGAAGGGGAGGGACAGTTACTATTACTATTGATAAACGATTGATAATCAGACAACTACAAATGACTATCATGCAGCCAATGCTATCTATCCCTCCCCTTCGGGGGAGGCTAGGTGGGGGCTGTCGTCGATAGCCGGAGTAATCTGTTCCTTCCCTTTGGGAAGGTTAGGATGGGTTTGAGACCAGGTGGGGGCTGAAGTCAAAAGCGGTTGAACAACGACATGGAAGTCGCCATTCAACCGCTCCGGTTACACCCTCTCATGCGAGCGGGTATACAAATAAACTGATTCTCTCTAATACTTTCTAAAATTCAAATACTTCAGAAAATTTACTTGTAGAGCTTCATGCCGATGTTCATTCCAACACTTGCCAATACTGCAAAAGCTACTACACATGCTGTTACTAACATAAATGTCAACATAATCAATTCCTTTCTCTTTTTAGTTATCGTTAAACAATCTTCTTACCTGCTGCTCTTATTGCAGCTTTTATCTATATCTTTATCTTTTCAGTTGCAAAGTTAATGCCTTTTGTGTTCGCACACAACAAATAGAGGGGATATAGTCGTTTCATACGCTTTTTATTGATATCAATCAAAGAAAGCATATATTTGCTGTTAGTAAATTGACATAAAACAAGTGGAAATATATACAAATATATGACAAACACATGACATTATGTACATAATATTTACAAAAACAATGCCTTTTTGTCAGATTTTATTATCCTGCTGTCAGACAAATCCTGCAGCATCCGTAGCTTCTCTTCTGAGAGTTTGTCCAGCTTGGCCAGTTTCTTGTTGTATTTCCACCAGTTGAGCAGTCCCCGGTTCTCCACCTTCTTCTTGTCGGGCAGCTGATGATGCTGCTCCACATATTCCTTTAGCTGCTGATACTTGGCCAGCCATTTGGTTTCATTCACTGTTGCCATACACCTTATATTATATATTCCGCAAGTTTTCAACTTGCTCTGCTAGTTGACAAGCAGGCAAGATACGAGTAAACAAGGAGACCGCAAAAGTACAACAATAAACTAACACTTCAAAAAAGAGAAAACACTTATAGGGATTTTCCCTCCCACTTTAGGGAAAAACCCTTTGGCAGCACCGGGAATTGTTGTTTCTTTGCACCAGAGAAAAGAACATTACGAACATAAAACACAATGATCATGAAAAGGTTTATATTATCAATGGCATTGCTTCTCACCGTGGCACTATCCACAATGGCGATGAGCTACGAGCAGGCAAGGGACAGAGCACTCTTCCTGACCGACAAGATGGCTTACGAGCTGAACCTGAACGATGAGCAGTATGAGGCAGCATACGAGGTGAACCTCGACTATCTGATGAGCATAAACACCTATGATGACCTCTACGGCACATACTGGACGAGAAGAAACATGGATCTCAGCTATATCCTCTTCGACTGGCAGTATAACGCCTTCTGCTCAGCGGCATATTTCTACCGTCCGCTTATATGGACCAACGGCGTGTGGCGATTCAGCATCTATGCACGCTACCCGAACCGCACATATTTCTATTTCGGCAGACCGGCATTCTATGCCACATACTACGGCGGACACAGCTGGCACAGAAACGGCGGACGCAGCTGGTATCACGGACGCACCTTCGGACCTCGCCCAGGAGAGAGCCGCTTTGGAATGAGAGACAGATATGACCGTGGCGATTTCCGCGGACAAAGAGGCCATGACCGCAGACATGACAACGGACGCTATGACCGCTACAACAGACGCAACGACAACAACAGCGGACGCTACGACCGAAACAACAGACGCGACGACAACAACAGCGGACGCTATGACCGCGGCAACAACAGACGCGACAACAACAGCGGCTACAGAGGCACTACACCGAGGAGAGGCACCGGCAACGGCACAACGAATCTGAGCAGCTCTCGCACGACAGTGAGCCAAGAGATAGGCAGATCATCAAGGGGCAACAGTTTCAACAACAGCCCGACGAGAATATATCGTCCGGCAGGCGGTTCTTCCCGCCCAGCCAACACCTTCACACCGAGTCGCAGCAGTTCGTCGAACAACAGGTCGGCAGGCGGCAACAGTTCATCAAGAGGCGGCGGACGTTCTGGTGGCGGTGGAAGATTCGGAAGATAAAAGGATAAAAGAAAGAAGACTTATATCATATATACAACACAAGACTGACTGGAAAGAAGGATAAACATACTATATTAAAGAAACGATAGGTAAAAGGATTTTGAAGCATAAAAGACATCAGGATATATTAAGGTAATGCAGACCTAAGAAAGGAGTGAGGAATCTGATTCTTCGCTCCTTTTGCTTTACTTATAATCCCTGACAGAAGGACATAAAAATAGGAGGAAAAATATTTCATCTTCCTCCTACCCTATTGCGAGCCCACCATTACGGGCTGCATATTCACGAAACTCTCAAAGAGAGAATTACTTGTTCAAGAGATATCTCTCTGCCTCAAGCGCAGCCTTGCAACCGCTTGCTGCAGCCGTGATGGCCTGACGGTATACTGGGTCGGCAACGTCGCCGGCAACGAACACTCCAGGAATCTTGGTGCGTGGTGTGCCGTCGATGGTCTTGATATAACCCACCTCGTCGGTCTCGAGCCACTCCTTGAATACGTCAGAGTTTGGCTTATGGCCGATAGCGAGGAAGAAACCGTCGATCTGGATGTCAACCTTCTCCTCGTCTGCCTCGCCGCGACGCTTCACGAGATGTGCGCCTTCTACACCGTTCTCACCGTAGAGTCCGATGGTGTTGTGCTCAAAGAGCACCTCGATGTTCTCAGCGTTCATCACTCTCTCCTGCATCACCTTAGAGGCTCTGAGGAATGGCTTGCGCACGATGAGATATACCTTCTTTGCCAGACCGGCGAGATAGAGGGCATCCTCACAGGCTGTGTCGCCACCGCCCACAACGGCAACGGTCTTCTTGCGATAGAAGAATCCGTCGCATGTGGCACATGCTGACACTCCCATACCGTTGTATTTCTTCTCGTCGTCAAGTCCTAGATACTTTGCAGACGCTCCAGTGGCGATGATCACGGTGTCCGCCTCAATCTCAACGCCCTCTTCTGTTGTCACCTTGTAGGGAGCCTTGCTGAAGTCCACCTTAGTGATGATGCCGTCGCGGATGTCAGCGCCGAAGCGTTCTGCCTGCTCACGGATGTCGTTCATCATCTGTCCGCCGAGCACTCCTTGAGGATAACCGGGGAAATTCTCCACCATAGTGGTCTGTGTGAGCTGGCCACCGGTGAGCAGACCACAATATTCAACTGGCTTCAAGTTTGCTCTTGAAGCATAAATAGCAGCAGTGTATCCTGCAGGACCACTACCGATAATCAAGCATTTTACGTGTTCCATATTATAATTTAGTATTTAAAGTCGTTATTCTGTTTTACAACAGTTCTTCTATCTTCTTCTCGACGTTCTCCATATTCTCTGTCGGTTCGAAGCGCTCTACCACCATTCCGTATTTGTTTACGAGGAATTTGGTGAAGTTCCACTTGATGTCTGCCTTTGCCTTGTAGTCGGGATCGACCTGTGAGAGCATCTCGTCGAGAACCTTTGTCAACGGATGACTTTCGTCCCATCCGGCGAAGCCCTTCTGCGAAGTGAGGAATTTATATAGAGGATCGGCATCAGGACCGTTCACCTTCACCTTCTTGAAGCGAGGGAACTCTGTGCCGAAATTCAATTTGCAGAACTCATGGATAGACTCATCGGTTCCTGGTGCCTGCTGTCCGAACTGGTTGCAGGGGAAGTCGAGGATTTCAAAACCCTGACTGTGATATTTCTCGTAGAGCTTCTCCAGCTCTTCATACTGTGGAGTGAATCCGCATTTAGTGGCTGTGTTGACAATCAGTAATACCTCGTTGGCATACTCCTTGAGAGCTACCATCTTTCCTTTTCTGTCCTTAACCGAAAAGTCAAATACTGTATTCATTTCTATTCTTGTTTTTTGTTTTAAAATATATTTCCGATTTAATAACCTGTTCTTTTGCAGAATGACGCCTTCTGCCACGGAGCCATTTGCGCCAAGGATATACCCTGCGCATTACAGGTTGAGGAATCCATACCCCTACAGGCTGACAATCCTCTTACCACAGATTGATAATCCACGATTACAGACTTATAATATCTCCTTTGCAGAGGCTTCAGAAGAAGCATTCTCGCCAATCTATTTGCAAAAATAGGCATTTCTGATGAAAAGGCACCAAATAAATGCGGAATATTTGCGATTTTTTACAAACCGAAGTCCATTGTCGCTGCCACTTTCTCTACCTGCGCCTCAGTCTTGTCCGGCAGATTGCAGAAGAAGTCTATCTTGTTGCCAAGTTTGTTCTGCAGTTCGGAGATGGAAACGACATATCCCTTCAGCGCATCGTCGCCATGATATACGTTGGTGTGCTCAAACCAGAAAGCGAGGCCGGAATACACGTTGAGTTTGGCACGCTTCCACACCACGGCAGCATAGAAATACTTCGGAACTATCATCTTGCCGCCGATACGCTGCAGGATATGGTTCTCGCTGTCTATCGTACCGCCCTTGCACACGAAGAGGGAGTCAGCGGAGGAGAACTTTGTTCCTGACACGAAGTTATACAGGAACTGCTCCATGTTTATCCACAGACCCTTGTACTTATAGTTCTTGTCGCTTCCGTTGAACACCTTGTACTGCGGCTGCATATTGGTGAGATAGAACGTCTGCTTGTTTATGGCAAGGCTGTACAGGCGGTCGTTCGACGGACAGAGATGTCCATGGTCGAATCCAGACCCGTATATCAAATCCTGTCCGTTGCTCTTAGTGTAATAATCGTCAGTTGTCAGGTTTACAACGTCGAAAGGATACTGCATCTCGCCTTCGGCGGCATACCATCGCTGCACATTCTTCTTTATGTTCTGCTTGGTCATCACATAGCATGTCCAGCGGTTTGACTTCAGAGTGCGGTCCCACTCCACACAGTAGTTCACTCCGTCTTTGTCGAACGTATTGTCGCTCACACTATAGGCTATGAACTGGCTGTTGCCTCCCTGCAGATGCGGCACTTCGGTTCTTGTCGCAGCGGCATCGGAATAATCAGTGTTTCTGTTTACGTTGGGTTCTTTTGCCGGTGAAGAACCGCCACCATCATTGTCGCTGCCGCATGCCGTGAAGAAAAGGACAACTGCCGCAGCATACATAGTACGAATAAGAAATTTGTTCTTCATAATGAATTTCATAATGATTTGAATTGTCTTAGTTTTCTTTTCCTCTGGCTGACTGTCGGCAGCAAGAGGATTATTCCCCAAAATGGGTTTAACCCATCTCATAAAACAGCGTAACGCCCGTTTCGGGGGCAAGACAGATTGGGATACAAACAAAAAGTGCGTTCATGCGCATATGCAACTACGCTTGAACACACTTTAATATCTTCCTGAATAATTATATATCTTAGTATATATTATTTACGGGCTTTTCCATAGCGGCTCATGAACTTGTCCACACGACCTGCGGAGTCAACGAGCTTGCTCTTACCAGTATAGAACGGGTGAGATGTGCTTGATATTTCGACCTTTACCACTGGGTAAGTCTCTCCTTCAAATTCTACTGTATCGTTAGTCTTGCATGTAGAACGTGTAAGGAACATATCGCCGTTGGACATATCCTTGAATACGACGGGGCGATAGTTTTCTGGATGGATACCTTTTTTCATTTTAATCTAAAATTGTTTGTTTATTTGTTTATTATTTTCGATGCTTTTCAGCATTTGGCTGCAAAGGTAAGGCTTTTTTGTGGAATGGACAAGAAATTTTGGAAAAATGTTGAACCAGCAGGCTAAATGAGGGGGCTACGCCTTTTTTAAGACAAATAGGACGTTTTAGGACTTATAGGACAGATAGGACTTATAGGACAAATAGGACTTATAGGACAAATAGGACAAATACAGCCTTGCTATTAATCCTATAAGTCCTATCTGTCCTATAAGCCCTATTTGTCCTATCTGTCCTATAAGCCCTATTTGTCCTATCTGTCCCATAAAGATTTCTCACTTTCTCACTTCTTCCATCCATTCTGTTGCCGATAAGCAATTCTGCCCCTCGTCATTTCCTCCCTGATTCCACCGTTTTTCAGGAAATCCGCCTTTTGCCTCTCTATCAACAGTCTGAGGAGAGTGTCTGCTTGATGAATCAGTATTATTGCAATATTTGCGATGGTTTCAGCCGAACGGCTCGGAATCTGTTTCATATAAAATTCCGTATCGTTATGTCTTTTACAAATATCCCTCGTCTTTACAGTTCTTACATCTGATATTCCCCACTGTACCAGTCCGTTTTGCCTGAGATAGTCCTCATAATCCAGCAATAGTTCTTGCAGACTTGCTTTCGCCACATTGGTCAGTTTCAGCTCCGTTTCTCGTGAGGTGGTTGCCGCCGCACTGCCCTCGGCAATATTCTGTCTGCCGCTGCGCGCAGCCTGTATCATCTGGTCTACGGTACGGTCAGTCCTGTCCAAGAATTTGTGTGCGAAATAATATGTGATGTCATATATGCAAGTTGCCTTCTGAAATGCTATCAAATCACGATAGCCTCCTTTCTGCGGAATAAACTCCTTGTCGTTTTCCATTTTAAGTATTTTGTAGATTTAGGAGAACTTAGAAAAATCCCATCATCTGGAGGGATGATGGGATTCTGAATATATAAGGTCAATGTTTTATTTAATGATAACGGTAGAGCCCATTGTCAAAGTGTAATCGTCAATCAACACATCTCCGCCTGGCTTTTTGGCATTCATTACAAGAAGGCTGTAAGTACCTTCTGTTTCGATTGTGAATGTATATGTAATCTTCACCCATTTCGTGGCTGTTATGTCGTTTACATAGTCACCATATTTATAATCGCTTCCGGTTGGGTTTGCTCCATCTTTCACCGGAACATATCCCGGACGAACAGAGGCACCTGTAGATGTTGCAGCTTTTGCATAGAACGTAACAGTATATTCACCTGGCTTCAGAGTTATCTCCTTGTAACCAAGGCGCTTGTTGGCAGAACTTGATCCACCAACCTTTACAGAATACTTTCCGCTGTGAGCATCTGTACTCTGGCTGAGTGTTGCATTTCCTGCAGAAGAAGCAGTCTTCCAGTTATTTGGCAAACCGTTTGTCCAGTTCTCAAAGTCGCCATTCGAAGCGCTCGCATCACCGGTAGTGCCGCCTTCAGAACCGCTGCCGCCGTTGCTCTTGAGCGAAACGAGATAAGCCTTGCCCTGAACGGTCTCTGGGGTGTTGCCCATATAGTTGACAACCTTGCCGCATACTACCACTTCGTCACCAACATTGAGAGTTGCGCCTGAGGTGTATTTCTCATTGTTCAGATAAAGAGCACGGAACACATAGAACTGATTGTCTGCCTTGCCATCGTCGGAGATGTAGAATGTGGCATTGCCAAACTGGGTGCCATACTGCTCCTTGACTGAAACCACCTTTCCCTTGATATATACGTCCTTGTCTGACTCCACGCCGGCAGCGAGAGACGATGCATACTGGTTTGCAGCCACGCTGTTGAATGGGTTTGCCTTTGTACCGTCGCCGGTTGGCTGACCTGCTGCCGGCTGGTCTGAACCGCCGCCACCGTTGCCATTGATTGAAACGATATAGTTTCCGGTAGTGAATTCCTTTGTTCCGTTGTAGTTCACAAGCTTACCGCATATCACTACCTCATCGCCTGGCTTGAGAGCGTCCTCGCCAGAGAACTTGGTTCGGTTTGGTCCTGCATATCCGTTGAAAACGAGGAACTGGTTTGTTGCTGTACCGTCGTCGGAGATGTAGTATTTGAGACTGCCGTAGCTCGGGTCGAAACTGCCAGACTGTACTGACACTACCTTACCCTTTACATAGACGTCCTTGTCCTCGGCACCACCATTGTCAATATACTTGATGGCAGCAGCCACGTTGTACGGATCAGCCTGTGTACCGGTACCTGCCGGTTCCATTTCCGGACTTGAAGGTTCATCAGGTGTTACGTCCGGCATTTCATACGGTGCAGGAACGTCTTCACAGCTTGTCAGCGATGCGAATGAGAATGTCAGGGCAGCCATCGCCATTACTGAATATAATATCTTTTTCATTGTATTTCTTTTTTATAGTTTTGTTACATTTTATTGAATTCTCAGCCTTGCTTATTTCACCTCCTCGATGTCGCTGTCTGAACGAAGGAGAATCTGCCAGGTGTAGCCGTATTTTGAAGGATTTGTGGCGTACACGGTGAAGATACCGGTAAGATTAATCTTTCCCGTAGGCATTGCCTTGGCAGCGAAGTCGGCGTATGTGCTGCTGCGCACTACCATCAGACTCTGTGCCTTGCCACCGATTTTCACCGTGCGGCTCACTCCGTTTCCGGCGTCCTTGTCAGCCTCCGGTGCCCATGCCAGTTTGCCGTCAGCCTTGTCCATCTCCACGTTTTCCAGTGTCATCAGCTTTCCACGATGAGATTTCACGTATGCCACGTCTTTCAGCTTTGACACATCGAATTTCTCAGGCACCACCTTTGAAGCGTCTGCCGCACCGAGAATCTTGAAGTGCTCGTTCCACACGTTGATGTTCATACGGCTTGGGAATGTCCTGCCGCTGGTATTCGTATATGGCACACCAATCTGCACGTTGTTGCCATAGATGCCGATATAGAGTCCCTTGAGGTTTACGAGAATTTCCTGTCCTACAGGCAGGAATCCGAAGAGTCCGCCCTTCTGTATGCAGATGAGGAGTCCCTCTCCGCTCTCGTCCTGCACGGCAATCTGGTTGTAGATGTTTCCCTGAATGTCGTTTCCGGTCACACGCACCTTCAACTGCCAGTCTTCCGTGATGCGCACGGTGTCGTTTGCCTGTGATGAGGGGATGAGGTCTACTGTCTTTGCCTTCAGTTCTTTTATGGATATCATCTTGGCATCGTCCTCCACGATGTCGTTGTTGCCATATGGAGCCACCTCGCCGGTCGGGTCGTTCCAGTCATCGTCCATGCAAGAAGTGGCAAGTCCGCCGAGGAGCATTGCCGCAACGAGGAATTTTATATATTTCGTCTTTTTCATTGTCATGAGAGTTTTTTAGAATTTATACGCGATATTGAGGAGTCCGTTGGTGCCATAGGCATAGAACTTCATTGGATTCTTAGAGAACTTGTATGCACGTGTCGTTGCCGTTCCGTCGGCCTTCGGTGTGCTGTAGTCGCTTCTGCTCTGCTCGTATCCTCCGGTCACGATGTTGGTATTGTTCAGGATGTTCGTCACGGTGAGGTTGATTGAGAGCGATCCGCGCTTCAGGTATATGCTTCTTCCGATAGAACCGTCTATCATGAATCCGCCGTGTCCCTTAGCCTGTGAGAGTTCGCTGCGCACCGGCTGGTTGTTGAGGATGTCGCCACGCACTTTGCATGCTGACTCATATCTGTAGTTAGGAGAGTATGAGAGATAGATGCGGTCGTAGTAGTTGGCATTGAGGTCGATGAACCATCCGCCGCTGTGATAGCTGAGTCCGAGGCTTGCTGCCGTGAGCGGTGTGCCGTTGTCGCGCATACCTTTATTATATATATGGTCTTCAACGAGTCCGTCTGCCACATCACCATATACCACGGCATTCTGCGAGCGCATATACTCGAGATTGGCGTCGTTGAGAATCTTGGCGTCGCTTATCTGTCCGACAAGTTTCACGTCGAAGGCGCTTGTAACACGGAATTTCAATCCTGCCTCAACGCCATAGTATGCCTTCTTCATGTTTGTGAGCGACACGTATGTGAATGAGTTCACGTCGTCCATATAGAAGTTCTGCCAGTCGCTCACGTTGGTGAGGTAGCTGTAGTATGCGTTGATGTTGGCGTGCAGCCAAGAGGTCTGGAACTGGTATCCGATTTCTGAACTGAACACGCGCTCGTTCTTGAGGTTGCGCACGAAGTCGTTGTTTATCTCCGGTGATATGAAGGCCGCCTTTGCCTGCGGAGCACGGTGCTCATATCCGAGTCCGAGGGTAAAGGTGTTGCCACGGCCCAGATTAACGTTGGCTCCGAATTTCATTCCGCCGTCAATGAACTGTGCCGTGTGGCTCTTGCCGTAAGAGTTGTCCTTGGCGAGACCGTTGCGCATCTTTCCGTCGCGCTGCATGGATGTATATCCCAGTTTACCGGCGATTACATAGTGCAGGTTGCCGAAGTTCTCCGAGTAGCTCGTCCACAGTTTGCCGTTGTTCACGAGCAGGTTGTAGTTGTAACCGAACTTGTCGTCTTTTCCCACGAGGCCGTTGCGGTTGTTGAGGTCATACTGCACCTCGTCGGCATCTGGCGAATAGGTGCCGATGGCGTAGGTGTTCACGTTGTGGAATGTCGTTGCTCCGAGCATATCCTCCATCGTCTGGTAGTGCATGCCCTTGTTGGTAGCTCCCACAATGCCGATGTTCCATGCCTTGTCTTTGTCTATCTGCTTGTTGAAAGTTGAAGCCAATGCGATTGTCAGCGCATCATTGTGCTTTGCCTGCAGATAATACATGGCATCCTGTCCCTGTGCCGATGCCTGTTTGTTGGCATAATACAGCTGGTCCCAGTTTATCTGGCGGTTTGCCTTAGGTCCGCTCCAGAAATCGTATGCCGACTGCCAGTTGGCGAGCGCATCGCTGTTCCGGTATGAGGTATTGGTGTCGTCCCAGATATCGAAATAGCTGCTCGGCATATTCTTCCAGTAGTTTGGATGAGGGTTGTCGGCGTTGTTGTAGTTCAGCTTCGTGCTCTTATACATGCTGTACTTGCCCATGAGCGAAGTCGTCAGCTTGTCGTTGTCGGAGATTTTCCAGTCCCATGTGAGCAGAGCTGTCGGCGCAAAGTCGTTGACTACTCGTGAGTTGCGCTTTTTGCCGTTCTGGTATCCCCAGTATGGGTTGTAGTATCTGTCGTTTGCCATCCAGTACATCTCGTCAGTACCAGCTCCCTGAGAGGCGCGCTCCGTAGGGTTGCCCCATGTGGTGAGCGAGAGAGAGTGGCTTCCGTCACCGAACACCTTCTGTACTCCGAGGAAGTAAGAGAGGGAGTTATAGAACGTTCCCTCCACGTATCCTTCGTTCGCCCAGCGGTATGTGAGGTTTCCTGAGAATGCCCAACCACGGTTGCTGAGTCCGGTATTGAAGGTGTACATGCCTCGCAACGTATAACTGCGATTGGCTCCGGAGAGCGTTATCCTGTGGCCTGCCGGCATGCTTGCCGGACGGAAGTTATAGTTGTTTGAACCTGCCATCCCCGTCATGGCAAAATTGTTGGTTTCAAACGGAAGGGCGAACTCCTGGTTCTTTGTCTGCTGGTTGAGTCCGCCAACGAGGGAATAGCGGAACTGCCCCGTCTCCATGTCGTTCATCGGCAGCCCGTTGATATAAACATCGTTATACTTCTGGTCGAACGCACGATAACGGAAACGCACCGGCGAGAAGAGGAATCCAACCTCACTCGCATACATGTTGGAGTTGGAATTGACGATGGTAACGTTCTGCGACATATCATCGTCTTCTCCGAGCTGTGCCTCCGTAAACGTGAAAGCCGACTCGCTGAGAGCGGCGCCACGCTGTCCTATGGAGTCAGTACCTACTGTCTGGGCCTGGGCCATAGAAGCGGAGCACAATGCCATCACGGCTAATTTCAGATTCTTCTGCTTCATAAATAAGTGTTATGTTTGTATGCCACAAAGTTAATGCTTTTTTGACTAAGCGACAAACATTACAAGATAAAAACACGGGATGTTACAAACATTTAATATTGCAATGCCAAAATAATGGAAAATAATTCATACCTTTGTCTTTGATTACAAAGACGTGGATAATTGTCAGACAGGCAGTATAGAAAAACAAAATATTTAAAACAATATGAAGATGAAAAGAATCAGTTTCTTGCTGATATTAGCGCTGTGCATGGTGTCTATCGGCGCAATGTCGCAAAATGAGAAAAAGTATTTGTGCTACGGAGTGGGATTCTACAACCAGGAGAATCTCTTCGATACTTGCCACGACGAGGGCAAAAGAGACTACGACTTCCTTCCTACGGGGTCTTACCGCTGGAACGGGCTGAAATATTCTCACAAGCTGAAGAACATGGCAAGGGCTCTTGCCGACATGGGCACCGACGTACTGCCTAAGAACGTGGGATGCGCCGTGATTGGACTGAGCGAGGTGGAGAACAGCAAGGCGCTCGACGATCTCACGGCACAGGAACCGCTGAAGGCACGTGGCTATAAATACGTACATATAGAGGGTCCGGACCGCCGTGGCATCGACTGTGCGCTGCTCTACAATCCGCAGCTCTTCAAGGTTTGGAACACTAAGCTCGTGCCATACGTGCAGGAACTGGAGAAGGACAGTGCTTTTCTGACCCGCGGATTCCTGACCGTGAGCGGAGAGATGGCCGGCGAGCATGTGGCATTCGTGGTGTGTCACTGGCCGAGCCGGGCGGCTAAACCTTTCTATCGTGAATCGGGCGGCCGCCAGGTGAGAGCGCTGAAGGACTCGCTGCTCAGAGAAGACCCAAAGGTGAAGGTATTCGTGATGGGCGACATGAACGACGACCCCACAAACGCCAGCATGACGGAGGCTCTGGGATGCAAACCAGACATCGACGAGGTGGGCAAAGGCGAGATGTATAACCCATGGTACAACATACTGGTGAAAGAGGGATTGGGAACATTGACCTATGGCGGTTCGTGGAACCTCTTCGACCAGATTGTAATGACTCCTAACCTGCTGAACAAAAAGGGAGCAAAGGATTTCTCTACACTGAAATTCTTCAAGAACCAGATTTTCCGCCGCGACTATCTGTTCCAGACCGAAGGGAAATACAAGGGTGCTCCAAAGCGTACTCATGCCGGTGGCGTATGGCTCGACGGATACAGCGACCACCTGCCGGTAGTGGTGTATCTGGTGAAGGAGCAGAAGTAGAATGTGGAGTGGAACTTATCTGAGGGAACCAAGGCAAAATAGGACATTACCGAAGTTCAAGACTATATCACAGTAAGTCTTTATGAAATCAAACGAAGAAACTGAAAGCAAAACAAGCCTGTCCACTACCATGGGGAAGAACGGAGGGACTGGCGGATTGACGGGTGCCGACACCGGGGCATCATCCGCCAACATTCCTGTAGAATGCCATCCACTCGAGCCTTTCCTGCCCAAGAATGCCTGGCTGCTGATGCTTGGAAGTTTTCCGCCATCAAAACAGCGATGGAGCATGGATTTCTTCTATCCTAACTTCATAAACGACATGTGGAGAATCTTTGGGCTACTGTTTTTCGACGACAAAGACCATTTCGTGGACACGGAGAGGAAGAGGTTCAGAAAAGAGCAGATAGTGGAATTCCTCACCAAAGAGGGCGTGGCGCTATACGACACGGCGTGTGCCGTGAGACGCACGAAGAACACGGCTTCTGACAAGGATCTGGAGATTGTGACACCAACTGATCTCGACTCGCTTCTGGAAAGACTCCCCCACTGCACCACGGTGGTGACGACAGGAGAGAAGGCCACTACGGTATTCGCCACGCATTTCGGCTGCCCCGTCCCTAAAGTTGGCACATCGGTAGAGTTTCTGAACAACGGCAAGAGGATGACTCTCTTCCGCATGCCAAGCAGTTCGAGAGCCTACCCCATGAAACTGGAGAAGAAAGCGGAACAATACCGCAAGGTCCTGATAAGAAAATAGCAAACATCAAAACAGAATATATGACAATAATCGGCATAGCTGGTGGTACGGGCTCTGGCAAGACCACCGTGGTAAAGAAAATCGTGGAAGCTCTGCCTCCACACTATGTTGCGGTGGTACCGCTTGACTCATATTACAACGATACGACGGAGATGACGGAGGAGGAACGACATGCCATAAACTTCGACCATCCCGACGCCTTTGACTGGAAACTGCTCATCAAGCAGGTGAACGAACTGCGCAAGGGAAACGCCATCGAACAGCCCACATACTCGTATATCAAATGCAACCGTCTGCCTGAGACCATCCATGTGGAACCAAAGCCTGTGATAATCATCGAGGGCATCATGACGCTGCTGAACAAGAAGCTGAGAGACATGATGGACCTGAAGATATTCGTTGACGCCGACTCCGACGAGCGACTGATACGCAACATACAAAGGGACATCGTGGAGCGTGGACGCGACGTGAAGATGGTGGTAGACCGTTATCTCGAAGTGCTTAAACCTATGCACGAACAGTTCATCGAACCCACAAAGAGGTATGCCGACGTAATAATCCCTCAGGGCGGAGAGAACGTGAAGGGTATCGACATGGTGTGCAAATTCATCGAAAGACTGATGCAACAATAGACACAAACATCAAAACATTTATGAATCAGAAGAAGGTATTTCTACTTGCCTTGATTTCCGCAGCGACACTAAACGCTACGGCTCAAGACAACGGCAATTACGACGACGAAACCACCACGCTACAGAAGAAAGGGGAATTTGAATATTCGGCTGAGGCCCAGGGAAGCTTCTCACACGGCAAGACCCCACTATGGCTGAACGCCAACAAATACGGATTGTCGTCGCTCGACGAGAACAACGGCTACATCAGAGGATCGCTGCAGAGAAACATCGGCAACGACATGGAAAAGAAATGGGGATACGGATTCGGCGTTGATGCCGCCGTGCCATTCAACTATACGAGCAACGTGGTATTGCAACAGGCATACGTGGAGGGACGATGGCTGCATGGCACTCTCTCCATAGGAGCAAAGGAAAGGCCGATGAACCTGAAGAACAACAGGCTCAGCAGCGGTTCGCAGACTTTGGGCATAAACGCCCGCCCCGTGCCACAGGTGAGGTTGGCGCTCGAAGACTACTGGAAGGTGCCGTTCACTGGCGGATGGGTGCAGCTGAAAGGTCATGTGGCTTACGGAATAATGACCGACGACTCATGGCAGCACGAATTCACCAGCAAGCGGAGCAGATATGCCGACAACGTGTTATATCACTCCAAGGCAGGATTCATCAGAATAGGAAGCGACCCATATATGCACCCTCTCTCGCTGGAACTGGGACTGGAGATGGCATCGCAGTTCGGCGGAAAATCGTATCTGCCTAACGGTGACGGAACGGTGTCGGTGATAAACGGTAACACGAGTCTGAAAGGTTATTGGAACGCTTTTGTGCCGGGAGGCAAAGACATCACCGATGGCGAGAACTACAAGAATGCTGAAGGCAACCAACTGGGCAGCTGGATGATGCGACTGAACTTGGAGAAAGACCTTTGGAAAGCGGGACTCTACGTAGACAAATTCTTTGAAGACCACTCGGCGATGTTCCAACTCGACTACGATGGTTACGGAAGCGGTGAGGAATGGCAGGTGAAGAAGAAGAGACGCTACGTGCTCTACGACTTCAAGGACTGGATGATAGGTTTCGACCTCAACATGAAATACGGTACATGGCTGAGAAACATCGTGGTGGAATATATCTACACAAAATATCAAAGCGGACCTATATACCACGACCACACGACGACTATTCCCGACCATATCGGCGGCACCGACAATTACTACAACCACAACATCTATCCTGGATGGCAGCACTGGGGACAGGTGATGGGAAACCCTCTCTTCCGCTCGCCAATCTACAACCAGAATGGAAGCATCTTTGTGCAGGACAACCGTTTCATGGCTTTCCATCTGGGATTCGACGGCCGTCCCAGCGACAACACACGCTACCGTGTGCTTGCCACTTATCAGGAGGGGTTGGGAACCTATGGCAGTCCTTACAACGACTTACGCCACAATATCAGTTTCCTCGTTGAGGGTGAATACAAATTCACAAAGAACTTGCTTCGCAACTGGAGCGTGAAAGGCGGTTATGCCATGGACTTCGGAGGAATACTGGGCAACAACTACGGTTTCCAGCTGACCATCGCCAAGAGGGGCAGTTTCAGCCTGTAGACACTGTCACTATAACTTCACCGATAATCTACAAGGGGAACAAAAAACGAAAAAAGAAAAGAAATGAGAAAGACAATATGCGGCATCCTCATAGCCGCCACAACGATACTTACCACGATGACTCTCGCCTCATGCGACATAGAGACTTCATCGGCTGCCGGAGATTTCAACGGTATGTGGCATTTGACCCGTGTGGACACGATTGCCACTGGCGGAGTGCTCGACCTGAAGAATGAAAAGTTATTCTGGGCATTCCAAAACAAACTGATGCAGGCGGATGACAAAAACGAGAAGCTCGCGAAGATTCTGATGCGCTTCAACCAGACAAACACGCAGCTCACGCTGCACACACCATACGTCTACGACCGCGAAAACGGCGACGTGCCTCTCTCCGACCCTACCCTGCTGGCACCATACGGCATAAACAAGCTGGAGGAGAATTTCCAGGTATTAAAATTGACTGGAAGTAAAATGGTGTTGCAGTCGGAAACGCTGAAACTGACATTCAAGGGATTCTAAAACAATATAAGACTCCATAATTTGCAAAAATGCTCCATAATTCCAAATAACGGAATCATGGAGCATTTTTCTATGCCATGCTTAGGCAAGAGTAACAGTTTGATGACCGCTTGTGGAAGATTAGTCAGCATTCAAATGATCGTAGCCGGAGAGTTTCTCCTGCCATGAATAGTATTTCCTTACGGTATCATAACCTGAACGGGAAATGCGGTTGCGGTCGGCTTCGTTGTCCATCATCCTCAGGCAAGCGTCGGCAAAGGCTTGGTCGGCATCTTCGATGATGCAATTGGTGCCGCTTTCAAGTTCGGGAATTGCCTTTGAAATGAGCGACGACATCACCACCGGCACTCCCATACCCATAGCCACAAGCACCTTGTTCTGAATGCCGGCGGCAATCTGCACCGGCGCCACAGCCACGCATGAATCCTTAACGGCATCTGAAAGGACGTCTACAAATCCTGTCACCACGATATTCTCGGATTTTTCAGACAGCGCCATGATGTTTCTCGGCGGCTCTGCCCCTACGATATAGAATCTGGCTCCGGGTTTCTTCTTCAGAATCAACGGGAAGATGTCGTTTACGAAATGCAACACCGCATCCTGGTTCTGCAGGGTTCGCATATTGCCTACAAAGCAGATTTTGTCATGGTCGTAGGAATCGGGTATCTCGTCCATACACTCCACGCCATTGGTGTATAATGCCAGCGAATGCTTGTCGTCCCCGGCAGAGAGATAGTCGATGTCTGCCTGTGAAACGAGTACAACCTTCGGGAATTTATTCATCACAAAGTGCTCATATCTTCGGATAAGCTTGCGCTCGATGGCGTAAATAACCTTCTTCAGCGACATGCCCTTGAAACCGGAAGACAGAGTATAGGTCTTCGACAAGGCATCGGTCATCTCCACGATGGATTGAGACTCCACGCCATGCTGGGTGAGGTATGGCACCATCCTGAGCAGATGGCTGACGAAACGGTCTGGTTTCTCTTTGCTGATTACCATCCCCAGCAGCTTTGAGTATTCCCGAGAGTAGTAGTAGCCACACTGTATGGGGCGACCGCTCAGCATATACTCAAGCGAGTATAGCATGGAGTTGGTCTTCTTGCGCTTTACTACGTATATCTTGTCATACAGGGTCTTTGCGGCTGCCATGTCAGGATTGCCCTCACAGAAGGACACAAGGACAAGCTCATGACCGGCAGACTTCAGATATTTGGCTATATTGTTAATTCTCAACACGTCTCCGCCATTTTCGGGAAATGGGAAGCGTGGTGTCAATATGCAGTATTTCATACGATATCAGTTATTTTCTATTCATATACTTTTTTACGCAGCTTGCTTATCGTGGCATAGACCCTCGATGCAAACAGAAGGAAGTCGTATTTCAGCGGCTTTTTCAGATATGCCCCCATATAGCTACACGTAAGCCTCATCGCCACGGCAATTCTTTCCGAATACCGATGGCGTGCACGGGTGGCGGAATTCTCTCTTGCCCTCACGTTATATACGGTGTCGGCATTGTGGACAATCTCCATTCTGGAAATCCTGTCGGACACGATGAACATGAACAGGGCGTCTTCACCGAGCTTGTGCTTCGTGTCAAACCGCCTGTCTCCTATCACATCTCTGGGTATGAGTTTCCCTGTTACCGTGGACAGGAAGCTCCGCGAATTGAACAATGTCAGCTTGGGGCATTCCATGCATCGCTTGTAGGCTGATGTGAGGAAATACGGCAGGTGCTCACGGGTCTTGTCATCAATGAGATAAACAATGCAGGCAACCACCGTATGCAAATCCGTCATGGCATGCATGCTCGACAGATAGCCGTTGCCTGCCACCCAGTCGTCGTCGTCGATGAAGAGCAGATATTTGCCTTTTGCATTGTCTATACCGATATTTCTGGCGTTCGACACACCCGGCTCGTCGGTCTGAATGACTCTCACATTGACATAACCATTGTCGGTGATGATGTCTTCGAGCATCGACCGGTATGGCATGTCGCAGCCATTGAGTACGATTATCACCTCATAATCGGAAACGGGGAAATCCTGCTCCTCCAAAGAACGGAGGCAGTCGGAGATGTATTCTCCGGGCTTGTATGTAGGTATTATAACAGATATTTCCATTATCCAAAGATTTTAAGATAGTCTGGAGTCAGCGATTCCGGGGTTGCCACACAATGCAGACCGTTGTCGCCTGTCAGCGCCCGCATCTTCTCTATCAGTTCGCCGGTAGAGGAGAATATCGGATCGTAGTTATAGAAGTCACGGCAGTAATGCAGGGCGGGATGCTCAAGCACAAGCATGTTCTTCCTGTTTGCCACACACTCGAAGCTCACTCCACTGACCTGATTCTGGAAGGATGAGGGATAGGCAAGGAGCACGATGTCTGAACGGAGGAATATCTCCCGATAGAGCGCCGTTGGCAGGAAGCCTGAAATGAAGCGCACGTTGTCGGGATATTTCTCGCCTTCTTTCTTGTCGCCATGAATGAGCAGCAGCACATCGTTCCGGGCAAGGAAATCTGCAAGTTCGCTACTGCTTACGAGCGAATTCACAAAGGTGTCGTCTGCCTTTGAAGAGGGATGGAACACCACTTTCCTGAAAGTGGAAAAGTATTCGGGAAGGCTGGTATCGGCATGGCTCTCATCAAACGGACTGACGCAGCCGTGTGACACCACGGCAACATTTGTTATGCCATTCTCAAGCAACGGTTTCTTCATATAGTCGTCGAACACAACGAAGGTGTTGTGGCGCGCCAGACGCTTGAGAAAGAATAGTTTCACCCTGGATGCCACGGTGCCGGTGTTATGACATATTATATACATATTACGGCAAAGGGGCAACAGACCCAAAGTGACCTCATCGCAACTCGACACCACTACATGAGTGTAATCTGAGAAGCGTATCTTGAATTTCAGATACAGCAGGGTGACAGTGAATATAATGCGGTTGAGAACGGCTCTCTTGCCGCGCATATTCAGGAAGCGGGGCAGCTTGGCAACGTAATCGCTGTCAGGATAATCGAGTTGGGAAGCTATGTCTGAATGCAACACTATCTTCACATCGTAGCCTGCCGAGCGGATGGCGTCGATATGGATACGATTGAAGTTGACGTGTCCCTTCATGTATACGTAATCTATGAACAATACTTTTCCTTTCATGGTATGTCTTTTTATTTAACGTCGTTGAAATGTTGTCTGAAATGGATGAGCCTCTCGTTGTATGGCTTGTTCTCTATGGTGATGTTGTAATACTCCGACATGGCGGTGGTATTAAGGAAATATACTTTCAGCAGACTATACAACGCCACGAACGACAGATACAGTATCTTGTTGTTGCGATAGGTGAAACACTTTATCAGGTCTATCCATACAATCCAGTATGCATAGATGAAAAGATAGGAACAGCGGAGACTTATCGTGCGGAACTCACTGAGAAACAGGAATGTGCACAGATAGAAGAGCATACTGTTCACAAAGATGTTGTTGCCGTTGCGGACTTCTCTGAGCTTGTCGATATAGCAGAACAGAAGTATTCCGGTGAGCAGTCGCTCGAGATAGCCGATACTCAACACGGAGCCCGTGCTGAGGTCCATGCTGAGATATGCCTCCACCCAGAGTTTGGTAGACGGCATGATATAGTCTACCACCAGGAGTATCAACGACTTCAGGATGGGGATATGGAAGAGGTAAATCACATTGGCAACGGCGAATATCGCCATCATTATGTATTTGTTGAACTTTCTGTTGATGATGAAATACATCGGTATGTATGCCAATGACGAACTATGGAACGTGAAGCCTAACAAGCAAACGAGCAAAAAGGGCAGGAACTGCTTCTTCTCAATGAACACGATGGCATTGACGAACAGCAATATGGATATGGAGTTGCGCACCAGATTGATGTTTATCTCGAAACCGCTCATCACCAGCATGATCATAAACGCAAGCGGTATGTTGCTGACATATCGCCTGAAGAACATCATCAGCAATGTAACGTTTATCAAGATACACAGAAACTGGAAGAAAAAATAGTTGGGATATATGGTCTTGCATATCACTCCGAATATCATGAAGCCCGGCTCCCACGTCCATTTGTTCAACGGAAGCGTGAACAAGGTGCGCAGGTCGGTCAGACTCTGATACTCGGGATAATATGAGGTCCAGTCGTAGGCCACGAATCCTCTGAGTCCGAAGAAGAACACAAATACGACAACTGACAATATGTTCACACACATTGTCTTCATTTGTGACTCGCTGTTGAAATGGGCATATACGGCAAGAGAACCATAGATCATGACCAACAGCAGATAAGGATAAGCGAACTCCATCTATATGTATTACCTTTCTTTATTTCTTCTTGCCAAAAGCCTGGCTCAACACCAACACCCAGAGGGCGTCTGCTATAACTCCTACAAACACGAATATGATGACCATAAGCGTTCGCGGCATGCTCGACGACTTCAATGGCACGGTGGCATTCTGAATGACGGTGAACGCCGGAGTGTTCTCCTGTATCTTCGCCTGTGCCTTCTGCACCTGCTGGGCAGTCTGCGAATAGTTGTTGAACTTCAGCTGCATATCGTTCTCCAGGTCCTCGAGTTTAGACTGATACGACATGAGCACGACTTCTGAGTTGGCATCGGCGAATGATGCGTATTTCTGACGCGACTTCTCATAGGCAGCCTTTGCCTCTGCATTGATCTGCTGTGAGTAAGCCAGGTCTTGTCTTGCCTTCTTCGTACGGTAGAGCGTGATGTAGTTCTGCAGTCTGGTCTTCACGGAGTCTGCCATGCAGGCAGCCACACGAGCGTCGGTGTCGGTAACGGAAATGGTTATCACATTGGTACCCTTGTTGATCTGGCAACCGATGCTTCCGACTATTGCCTCGCAGACCTCGCTCTGGATCTTTGTCAGACAATATGGGTTAACGACATTGGTGCTCGGTATGGTGTCTTTCTTACCGAACATCTTGATGAGCCACAACTTGGGATAGTCCCAGAATGGTATCTTGGTGTCCTGCAGGATGTGGTTGTAGTATGTCTTCTTCTGTCCCTTCACCTTGACGGGAATATCGAAGAGCTTCACCACGAAGTCTGTGGATGCGAAGACATCGGGATAGATGTCGGGATAGATGGCATCGACGGAAGATTTTCCGCCACCTATATCCATACCTATGGCTCCGGCAATGTCGCTGAGGTTCTGCGACATACCCATACTTGTGGCCTCTGGAGCCAACACCACATAAGAGGTGTATCTCTTCTGCTGTTCCAAAGCCACGATAACTCCAATAACAAAGAATACGGAAACGAAGATTATCATTTCCTTTTTCCTCGACGCCACTTTCTTCAAAAGCGAAAGCACGTCGATTTCCTTCACGCGTTTTGTATCTGACATTTTATCTTGTATTTCGTTTACTTCTTAATCATTGTCTACTGTCCTACCCCCTGCCTGTTTATGGCGTGCAGCGGTATTCCAGGTCTTCGGTCCTGTGGCCTATTACCTTAGCCGGCACTCCACCGACGATGGTATATGGCGGGACATCCTTGGTGACTACGGCTCCTGCCGAAACTACTGCCCCCTTGCCTATCTTCACATTCTGCAGAACCATAGCTCCACAACCTATCCAGACGAAGTCGCCTATCTCGATGGGATAGAACTTCACCGGGAAATGGCGTGACTGCACATCATGGCTGCCTGTCATAATCATCACTCCATGCGACACCGACACGCTGTCGCCGATGGTCAGTCCGCCACGGGCATCGAGTGTCACCATGCGGTTTATATGTGAATCCTTTCCTATAGACAGTTTGTTGAGGTTCATTATATAGCAGCGGCTGTCCACATAGGTGCCTTTGCCTATCTTCATGCCGAGCTTTCTCATGGCAAACCTGCGCACACACCACGGGAGGCTGGGCAGGATGGAATTGGTGAGAGGTCCGAGAACGAATTTCCTCATTCCTGAATATACGGGACTTCCAACAAACCATATCTTCATCACCTTTGTCAGGAAGCTTACGAGCTTGCCAATCCTGAAGCCGTCGCTGATGGATATCTTGTAGTTCAGATATTCTCCCCTGACGGGATGGTTTGACATTCCTTCTTCATCGAAGACTTCTATTATGGCGTCAGTTCTGACAAACCTGTATTTCTTCTTGTATAGGGTATAGATGAGATACCAGTCGAGAGCGAAACCATAATCTTTCTTCTTGTCAAGAGCGAACAGGTTTTCCTTGTGTATCTGCGTTCTCACGAGTGATGAACCGTGACGATAAACAGGTCTGTATTCGAGACCTGCCACATTGCTTGAGGAGGGGAACGGGAATACGTGCCCCTGGCGCAGTTTCATGCTGTCGCCATATATGATGTCGGCATTCCCGGCATCACAATTCCGGATGGCGTCGGCAAGCGAATGGTCTGAGAAATAATAGTCGCCGCAGTTCAGAATGTTCACCCAGTCGCCGCTGGCATGCTGCACGCCTTTGTTCATGGCATCATAGACACCGGCGTCTTTCTCTGAGCACCAATATGCCAGACGGTCAGCATACTCCTTTATCACCTCTGCCGTGCCGTCAGTGCTGCCACCGTCAATGACGATATATTCCTTTTCTTCCCACGTCTGCGAGAAGAAGCTCTCCATCGTCTCACGGATGTGCTTCACATCATTGTAGACCACGGTGATTACACTTATCTTATTGCTCATCTACTATATCTGTTGTTTTATTGTTATCTTTTTATTGTCATCTGTCCCATATTCCCGTTGCCTTCTGCCTGATCAGCAAGCGGCACTGATAGATGTGTATAAGCGCCATGGCGAGATAGCATGTTGCCATGCTCAGGACTATACTCTCTACGCTCAGTCCCATATCAGTGAACTTGACCATCGCCACATAAAGGATGGTGAAGACTACGGATGTCAGTATCTGCACTCTTATCTTGTTGAGTCCGTTGATAAGATACGTTGCACAGTTGTTGAGATTGAAGGCACACACATATACGAATGTGCACAGCGAGATGGAGAGCGGCACCTCCACTTTGTCGCCAACCCACAGATGATAGAACACTCCGCTGACTGCCAGCATGCAGACTCCGCCGGCGACGGAAAGCGCCCAGAACTTCAACGCTCTGTTGAAAGTGGCGTTTATCCATGCCATGTCTCCCTTCACGTAGGCGTCGGTATAGGCATTCCACATTGGTGAGAGGATGATGGTATAGGCTATTATCAGAAGGTTGAAAAACTTGTATGCGATGTTGTATGTCGTGACATTCGTCGGTCCGCAGTTCTGGGCTATGAACACGTTGGCAGCACCGAAAATGACAAGACAGCTGCTCACCTGAATCACAAAGAATCCCATTCCCTTGCCCACAATCTGTCTGCCGAGACTCTTGTCAAAGTCGTTGGCGGCGGGGCGGAGTTCGGGATACCGCAAGAACAGGGGGATTGTGGCAAGGGCAAAGACTGCACATGTCGTTGCCGTGTATGCAAGGACGACATACATGAGATTGCCCGACGTCACCTTGGTAAGTATGAATATTATCACCATCGAGATGACGTTGCCCGACACGGTGAGAAGGTCGTTGACTGCATATTTCTGCATGGCAACGAAGATGAAGCCCACATTCTTCAAGACGAAATTGCCGAGCGTGAAACCTATTGCCACGAGCGTGGCGTTGCGAAGACTTTCTCCGCTCACAGCATGGGTATTGAAGAAGCTGCAATAGTCAAGCTGCGACAAGGGCAGCAGTCCTATCACTCCCAATGCCAGGGCGATGACGGTGAGCAATGAGAATGTGGTGCAGATGTATTTTCTGGCCAACGAATAGTCTTGCTTCGAGATTGCCTCGGTGAGATAGTTTCGCATTCCGTTGCCCAGACCGATATCGAAGGTTCCTATCCAGAACAATACCGACGTCATGGTCATCCATACTCCATAGACTTCCTTGTCGAGATAGCCGATGGTAATAGGCACTATGAGGAGAGACGTTGCCAGTCCCACCATCTTCAGCACCGCCGACATCAGTATGTTTTTCTTCAGAACTATGTTCCTATCGTTTGCCATTCGCTTTTCAGTCTATCGAAGCCTTCCACTCAATAGTGGATTAAGTCATAATTGTCTATATCAGCAATACGGCCCATTGACGCTTATCGTGACAGGGCCGTATCACATCGTATTTCCTTTATAATATGTTAGCCAAAGTAGCGATCATCGTGGCGATAGACGCTACCGACGTACCGATGGTCATCGTCTCGGCGATGCTCATCTTGGTGGTAGCCTTGGCTGGAACCACAATCTCACAACCAGGCATCGGCTTGGCGTTGTGGGAAACCTTTGCCACCATACCATTCATATATATAATGTAGGTCTGGCCTCTCTTTGCCTTGTTGTTGAAACCACCGGCCTGGTCGATATAATAGCTTGCCTTCTTGCCCTTAACAAAACCTACGGTGTTTGGATACATCACCTCACCGTTGATCTTCACCGTTCCGGTGTACTGCGGAACAACGATGCGGTCGCCTTCGCGTAGCACGATGTCGGCATCGCTGCCTGGGTTGGCAATAGCCTTGTCGAGCTCGATACCTACTGAATAGGTGTCATCGATCTGGAATTTCTTGATACGCTCACTGTTTGTGATGTCAACACTCTTGCCGGTCTTTGCTGCCTCCTCGGCAGCCACCTGCTCATACTGCTCAAGGGCCATCTTGCGGGCTGCCTCCAGACGCTTGCGCTCACTCTCGTTGATCTTTCTTACGAGTGTGGCACCGGCTGCATATCCACGGTCATTGATACCTCCGGCAGCCTTGATGACATCACTCAGACGGGTGTTCTTTCTTTGCAGCGTATATGTACCGCTGAACATCACCTCACCGTCAACAACGACATTCTGCTGTTTTGAGAAGCCCGGGCTCTTACGCACATACACCTCGTCGAATGGCATAAGGTGGAAGCCTGGAGTACCGTCGATCACAAAACCGTCTTTCAATGCGAAACTGTATGTATAAGCTGAGATGGAGTCGTTGGTAAGCGCCTTTGGATTCATCACGCGGCGCGCCACATCGACCTTCACAGTGGAAGCGGAGTTCTTCAGACCTCCTGCCTGAAGCACGAAGTCCTCAAGCGTCTCATTGGATGCGTATTTATAGATGCCAGGATAGTTCACCTCTCCGTGTATCGTTATGGTCTGTTCTTCCATCATCTCCTGCTTCGTAGGGATGAACAAAACATCGTTAGGCTGCAACGGCACATCGGCTACCTTACCGTCAAGGATGCCTTCCACATCAACCGGCACCACTTCCAGAGTGCGGTCTTTCTTCATGCGGTGCATCACGGCACGTGCGGTGAACGCCTCCTCTCTGAGACCGTCGGCATGCTCCAGCAAACTACGCACGCTGTTTATCTCGCCACCTACCTGATACATACCCGGACGGAACACGGCACCCTTTATCTCGACCATGTTTGAATATCTGTCGAGGATTGAGTCTACGCTTACCGAATCTTCGTCGCTCACCTGGAATGAACTCATGTCGAACTCGTCCACATTATATACTGAATATTCCTTTCCGGTCTTTCTCACCACTCTAACCGACTTAGTATAGGCATCGCCAGTGAAGCCACCGGCATATTTCAGCAATGAGCCGACGCTTTCGTTCTTCTTCATCTCATACCACATAGGGCGCTTCACCTTACCGGTAAGATTCACCAGGCAGTCGTACGGACCGACCACAATGACATCGTTGTCGGCAAGGCGCACATTACCCGTCAGTTTGCCGTTGAGCATATAGTCATAGATATCCACTACGGTGACAAGGCGGTTATTGCGATAGACCTTGATGTTACGAAGTGTACCGAGGTCGTTTGTTCCTCCTGCCATATAAAGGGCATGGAACACGGTGGCGAAGGCTGACAGGGTGTATGTGCCAGGAGCTTTCACCTCTCCCATGACGTTGACCATTATCGAGCGGGTCTCACCGACGGTGAGCTTGATATGCGAGCTGCTGTATCTCGATCCCAAAGTGGAGCGCAATTTGGCGTTCGCCTGACTCACCGTAAGTCCGCTGACTTCCACCGGTCCATATCCGTCTATCGTAACGAATCCGTCCGGTGACACCGTGCACTCAATGGTCTTCTGTGAAGCTCCGTAGATATCGATGAACACGGCATCGCCAGGACCGAGACGATAGTTCTGCGGTGTGGCAATGTTCATATTCGGTTCAAACGACAAGTTCTTGTTGTTGAAGATGTTACGTCCGAACACCTTTCTCTTGGTCTTCTCCATCATTAGCTTCTCAAGAAGGGCTGCCGTATCGGGCACGAACTCGTCGAGTTCGTCGCGCATGTCGTTCCACTCATCGTTGGTATCGTCAAACACATAGCTGCGCTTGTCTTTAACGCGACCGTCCTTCAAACGGTTCTGCGAGTCATACTGCGACTTCTTGTCGTCAAGATATTCATCATCTTTGGCATCGCCGTTGGCTTTCTTCTTGCCGTTCGACCTCAATCTTGTGTCGTTCTTGCTTCCGGTAGTGCTCGACACCTGTCCCAATCCCTGGTCCTTGGCGGCACGCTCATATTTCTTTTTCACACGACGTATCTGCTCGATGTTAACGCCATTCTGCATGAGTTTCGTAACGATCTGAGACTGAGGGGTTCCGGCATTGTGCTCCTTTACGATGAATTTCATAACCTGGTCATCGGTCATTGACGACTGCGCCATGATGCTCATCGGAATGAGCACGGACATTAAAATTGCTATGATGAATCTTTTCATAATGAAGAATTTGTTTCTATTTGGTTTTTCTGATGTATTTTATGTTAGAACTTTTTTCCGCTCACGATGCTGATGAATGTCTTGGCAATGATGCTGGCATCAAGAGCCAGCGACCTGCGCTTCAGATAGTCGGTATCCATATGCAGACGGATCAGCATCTTTTCCATAGTATCGGTATAGCCATTATAGAGGGTGGCTTCCGACGTCAGTCCGGGCCTCATCTCATAGATGAGCACATAGCTGGGGTCGTTGGCCATAATCTTGTCGATATAAAACCGGCGCTCCGGACGGGGGCCTACAAACGACATGTCGCCCTTCAGCACATTCCAGAGCTGGGGCAATTCGTCGAGATGATGCTCACGCAAGAACAACTCAGTCTTTGTGGACTGCCCTATGCTGCTTTTCGCCACAAGCTGAGGCTTCTTCTCAGGCTCGCTCATGGTGCGGAACTTGTAAATGGTAAACGGCTTCCCTCTATATCCGATGCGCTCCTGCGAAAATATAGCAGGACCGTTTTTCTGTCTCTTCAGCATGATGGCTATCACCAGATAGACCGGCGAGAGGATTATCATGCCGGCAAGAGAGAAGACTATGTCAAACAGGCGCTTGACGGTTCGCTGAACACAGCCCATCGCGTCATGGCTGCCTTCGAAACCGCTCACCTCTTCTGTATTTTGATTACTCACTTTGTTTATTTACTTATTTCTTATTTTCTTTAAAACCGACAAACGGCTCTTTTATTGCATAATTTTTGCAAAGGTACTATATTTTATTTAAAAATTGGCGCAACATGCGTCTTATCTTTTGCAAGGAATCAACCTTGCCGTAACAAAACATCACATTTGGGAAAATTACAAGTGTCATAATCTGCATATCGGAACGGCTGTCGCCCAACTTGTGGATTAGCAATGATAATACCCGTTGGCGGAATTGATTTACGCTGACAGATATGAGTAAAGTTGCACATATCGCTGATTCCCGAAAGCCATCAGACCATCTGGTTTTTCTATAATTGCTTGATATACAAATGATTAGCAACCAGATGATTGTTTCAAACCATATAGATGGTTTGCAGATGACTGAAATAGCATGCGTTGACTGAATTCTGAAAAAACACGACTATGGATGTACATGAACAAACCGGGCAGTCATTGGACTGCTATTCTGTCCATCTGGGACAATGGTCGTGCCCATTTAACTCCCAATCGGTTCATTAAGTCGTCCAATGTAATATTTCACAACTGCTTACAGTCTTCTGTTTTCATGAGATGTCTTTTGACTGTTTTTAATTCGCAATAGCTCGCTATTACCCATTAAAAGCCAAAATCCAAGCAAGCCACAAAGACCGTTTCAGGACAAGTATTCACTAAATCAATTCCGCCAACGGTATTTTTATGCAACAAATTCAATCGCCAATTCTAAATTTGAAACTTGAGTGTTTAATTTCATACAAATACTTTTTTGCCATTTCTCCGTATAAAGACATCCAACAGTTGCTGAAGAGCAACCCATACTAAAATATCTAAAACAATTATCATAGTAAAACCTATGTTTTTTCCTATCAATAGATTTATTAGAATGAAAAGTAAAGCCATTACGACCAATACCCCAAGAGCTTGATGCTGTGTCATTCCCGTGCGCAACAGTTTATGGTGTATATGATTTTTGTCAGCCATAAATATCGGACGGTGATGCACAAACCTGGTAATTATCACACGACAGACATCAAACACCGGGACAATCAAATAGGAGCTGACTATCGGCATTCCTCCGACAACTGCCGGTTCGGCATTTACCCTAACCATAGAACATTTAACAAATAAAGTACCAAGTATAAACCCGAGTGTCAAACTGCCCGAATCACCCATAAAAATCTTGTTTTTCCCCTGCTTGCCAAATAGATTGAAACGTACAAAAGCCACAAGTACTCCAAGCAGCCCTGCAATAATGATGCAATAAGATAGTAAATCTTCAGAAAGGAAAAGTACGAAGAATCCAAGCAAAGCGATGATTGCAAGAAATGCAGCCAATCCGTCTATTCCATCAATAAGGTTTATGGCATTGTCTATAAAAACAATCACAATAACTGTCAACATGGCACCGACCCATAACGGTATCTCACCAATTCCGCAAAAGCCATAAAGATTATTGATATACAATCCGGACAGAGGAAGAATGGATGCAGCAAATATCTGAACCAGGAATTTTGTCCTTGGCGACACCCCTACAATATCATCTACTACACCAGCAACATATATCGCCAACAAACCGACAGAAAAATAACATGTCCAAAGACTCAAGCTGAGCGATGTTCCTTCCGAGATTCTGCTCACTATAGCTGTCGCCAGCATAAAACTAATCACAACACAGGGAATAAAGCAAACTCCTCCCAATCGCGGAACGGAAACCTTGTGCACTTTCCGCTCATTAGGCAGATCATAAATTCGTTTGACCTTGCAAAAACTGACGACGAGTGGTATCAATCCTAATCCCAAAAGCATACTCACGAGAAACGATATCAATATATACAAACTACAATCAATCATTTATTCATATTGTTCTGTTCCTTGATATTGATAAAGAAATCACCCCATGACGAAAGCCAATAACTGCAGTATGTGCCTTGCGGAACTATAAGAACACAACATTTTCTGTTGCAGCCTGCAAAAACTCCCTTTCCTAACAACGGCGTTTTTTTGCAATCAGAGTATACCGACAAGAGGGACGTGCAGCCTTCAAATGCGCCATTGCCTATAGTTTCAACGTTACCGTGTATTTTAATATTCTTCAAAGATGAGCAGTCTGAAAAGACACGTTCACCTATAGTTTTCAGATTATTTCCCATTTTTACTTCTGTAAGTCTCTTACAGCCAGCAAAAGCACATTCTTTTATTTCCGTTGCCGTTTGAGGAAGAGTAACCCTTTCAAGACTTTTACATCCATAAAACATGTATTCGCTAACTATATTGTTCCAAGAATACACCCCAGTCATATGATTTGACTTTTCATCGAAATAATAATACATGCCACCACTTACTACCATAGCCTCCGACATATCTATACAGGCAAGTTTGCCGTCATCATTACCATTCGATCCTTCACAACCTGCCATCTCACGTAGAAATTGGATATCGTCACCGTTAATATGTCCAGTCAACTTGAGATACGTGATACAATATTTCTTGCTCTCGCCAATCATATTGGCAAGGCAGCCCGGTTTATCCACACAAACTGTAATCTGTTTCGTTATCAAATCATTGTCTGCGGCAAAGACAGACATTGTGAAGATAAGACAAAGTGAAATAATATTCAGTCGTTTTATTTTTTTCATGTTCTTTTTTTTCAAAATTCATATCTATATTCTTCCCGCCTCCCCTCTGGGACGGAACAGTTTCCCCTGTTTGTAAAATATCCCAAATTAAGCCAAAATATATTGAATGCCCTCTTCATTTTTTTAGCTACAAGAATAAATGCACGTCCTAAGACAGGAGACGACAAAGAAAGGGTAGCAATTTAGCCGATAAACAACATTGGCTAAATACAATCTTACAATCTATATCCTTTCTGTACAACCTTAAAGGAATACAACACGGTACCTTTCTTGTTGGAGATTACCACTTTGTCTTTACGGTCGGAGTTGGATTCAGAGTTGCTACTGAAATACAAACGAATTTTTCCTCCAGAAGAATATGAATCATTATAAAGACCTGTTTCTAACCATGATTCAGCATTCGTAACATTCAAGTCTATAATATCAACATTACTCTGGAAATTAATAAAATAATAATTTCCAGAATAGCCAACAGTAAATGGTTTATTCTCCGAATATCCATTATCCACCGTTACATATGGTGTTTCCTGCTCCACATTCAGTTTCACACTCGTATCCCCATTACGGTATTTCAACGTTATTGTGCCAGTTCGTTTGGCATCGGTATTATTGGCTGTCGCTGTAATACGCAAAACATAATTAAGGGAAGGACCGGAATCATAGCCACCTCTTTTTTCCAATCTTGCCTCACACCAATCTGAAGCAGTATTTTCAATATCAATATCTTCAAGCGGAATATTGCTGTTTACATATACATATTTGCTCGCTCCGCTCACAGAAACAGGAAAGTTCATAGATGTCACGTTTTTGCCATAGTAATCATCATATAACATCATTCTCGGCTCTGCCGCTCCACGAGTTACTTTTATTTCCTTTTTCTTGCCGTATCCCGTAGTGAGAGTTATCGTTGCCGTAGACAATCCCAAAGTATCGGACGCACTAACATAGACATCCACGGCATTTTTCAAGAATCCCTTACTAAAAGACGACGCTTCAGTAACACTACACCAACCGGCAGAAGAGACACATGAGAAGCATATCGGTTCATTGTCAAGGAATTTCACCTTTTCAATTCCACCCTCGCTGGTAAACGAAAGTTCGTCCTTGGAAAGTTGAATATCAATGTCTTTTCCATAGAAAGGATGCTGGTATCTTATATTATATCCGATCAGTTTGCCTTCAGTATCGCGCATTTCGTCTTCCACATATATTCTGTAAAACTCAGAATAAAAATTATAAAAAACATATCCATACCCTTTTCTGACGGCAACTTTTTCTGCCCATCCTGATTTTGGTATATTGGTTATATCACCCAACTTTTTTGCATTTGGCACCAAAGCAAATTCTCTATCTTCATTAGTACACTGAAAATTATTATCCTCTCCGATATACATACAGTCAAGCATTGTCGCCTTATCCTCGTCTCCTTTCAACATCGAGAGCACAACTTCGTTGTCAAGTCCTTCACCGGCAGAGCCACCATTTGGTTCATCATTGTCGCTGCTACATGAAATCAATGCAGCCATCGGAAGTGCTACCACAAATATGGCAGTAATAAAAGTTTTTTTGCTATTCATATATTTTTGTACAGGTTTTATTGTTAATAATTTCTCACTTACACCAGTCCCGGAACTAAAGTATAGACAATAAAAAAGCGTGGACTAATAACTTCGTCTATACTTTCAGAGGTATCGCCAAACACCATTGCAGCTATATACGAGTAAAAGCCCACGCCTGTACACAGACGTGAGCATTAACTTCTACTCTTAGCTGCTTCATTCAAATTTGGCGATTTTCTGAAAGCAAGAATATAAAGCTAACGCTTTTTTATAATATGTCGTTTTCTTTTTGTTACATAAGCATCATTTTTTACTTTTTGCAAAGTTACACAATATTTTCTTTATACAAAAAAGATCAATGTAAAAATGTAAAAAACATGTTGTACTACTTATAAGGAGCTTCAAAAATACACCCATAGCAGCATTATCATTTAGGTGCAAGTCTCTTAGGGTGTCCACGCAAAGTCAGCAAGTTCGGGAACTCAACTTAAAAGTTCGGAAACTTATCCCTAACTGGAGTATGATAATGAAACGACAAGCCTTCCTGAAAAACAAATCAAAAAGACACAAAAATGGGCACGATGCTTGCCCAATAGGGGAACGCTGCTTACTCAAGTGGGGCACGCTGCTTGCCCCAAGTGGGCACGTTTCCTGCAAAAACAGTAACAAAAACTTTAATAGAATGAATACGCTCGTAATGGATATGCAAAACAGTTTATCTATGATTGTGTTTCATTGAAATTTGAGTGGAATTTGAGTGGTTTTCGATAGAAAAACCGATTGATGTTTCGATGAAAATCCATAGCTTTTTCTATAAAAAGCCATTAATGCCCCGATGACACTTCGATGATACTTCAATGATACTTTTCTGTAAAGAATCCAGAAAAGTATCATCAAGTCAACTCATTGAGTTAGTGAACTTTAGATTCTTTGACAAGCCGGAAAATGATACTATGACACTTTTCCGACCCGTTAAAGTATATAATGACAAATGAACGTGTACAAGACTGCATCGCAGATACGCTTACCGACATCTTTCATAAAGAATCGCAATGAAAAGTTGTCCACACACATGCAAATTATTGCTGTTATATTTTGTGGTTTCAGGCATTTGCGCTATCTTTGCAGAAGGAAATCACTTGAAATGGGGATGATAATCAAGGATTTATGTCCACATATTGTCCACAAAAAGGATTTCTCAGTACACAAAACGTTGTATTTCAGTAATGTACAACACTTAGGGGTTGACTGGATTTGACAGCGGGTAGGAATGGTACGTAAGCATGCGGAGCGCAGTCTGCCGGCTCCTTAATCTCGACAGTCAACAATTTATCTGGCGAAAACAACTACGCTCTCGCTGCCTAATCGAAGTACAGTAGATTACTGGCTTTATCCCGCTACCAGGTAGCAGGACGAGACATCGCTCAAAGGCCGTTGTTCCGAGGCTCTTTGGTAAAGCGGTGCGGTTAAATCGGAAATAGTTGCGTTGTGCCTCGCCAACGTAATGAGATTTTAGAGGATAAGGCTGCGGTTGGTGGCTTGGGTCTTGCCACAGCTCGAAAATGAAGTCCAAGATAAGCATGTAGAAAACTTATGGTTTCCCTGTTTGGACGAGGGTTCGAATCCCTCCAGCTCCACTCCATTATCTACTACAAGAAGTCGCTGAGTTTCAGCGGCTTCTTTTTATTTACACAGAAGGAAAAAACATGATTACAGCCAAAGATATCATTGAAGCCATGCGCGGCATGGAGAACGAAAAGCAACGAGAGATTCTGCAACGGTTTTTCAAGACCGGCAAAGGAGAATATGGAGAGGGAGACAGCTTCCTCGGACTGAAAGTGCCGCAGACACGACTCGTTGTGAAAGAGGCACGACTCAGCATGACACTAAGCGAAATAGAGAAGTTGCTCTATTCCGAGTGGCATGAGGTTAGACTCTGCGGATTCCTTCTGCTCGTTGAAGAGATGAAGGCGGCATTACCGAAAAGGAACGGCACTGGTCAACCTGACCGCAGGAAAGAGATTGCCGATTTCTATCTGCTCCATGCCATACAAGCCAACAATTGGGACCTTGTTGACCTATCTTGCAGCTATATCATCGGAACGTTTCTCCTCCATCCCCTACCCGACGGCACGATGCCTGATCGCAACATTCTCGACACGCTGTCGGCAAGTTCAAACCTGTGGGAACAGCGTATATCCATAGTCTCTACCGCAGCTCTGATAAGGGAAGGACAGTTTGGCGACACCTTGCGCATTGCAAAAAAACTGCTCCACCATCCACACGACCTCATACACAAAGCTACGGGATGGATGTTAAGAGAAGTGGGGAAAAGGAATATCGAAGTGCTACGTGGATTTCTGTCTGAGCACCACGAGACAATGCCTCGTACCACTCTACGATATGCCATAGAAAAGATGGAACCAGAAGAGCGAAGGATGTGGATGACCAATACGCCACATTCAAAAAACAACAAATTCCTTTCATAAAAGAGCAAAGATAATTGCAGATTTAATAAAAAGCATTATCTTTGCAAATAAACTTCATTAAATGTCTCATTATGGCAAAATTCATCAACCCTTTTACAGACATAGGATTCAAAAGGATTTTCGGACAAGAGATATCCAAGCCGCTGATTATTGATTTTCTCAACAGTCTGCTGCTCGGCGAAGAACGCATAACAAACATTACATTCCTCGATAAAGAACAACCAGCCCTCTTCGAAGACGACCGTTCGCTTATATACGACATATACTGCCAAACGGAAAAAGGAGAAAACATCATCGTGGAAATGCAAAACAAGTCACAGCCTTATTTCAAGAACCGGAGCATCTATTATGTATGTGAAGCCATAGCAAGACAAGGAGAAAGGGGAACAGACTGGAAATACAACATCGATGCGGTGTATCTTGTAGCCTTTCTGAATTTTTGCCCGATGGACTTTGACAAGAAGTTCCGGTCGGATATAGGATTGGCAGACAAGGGAAACAACAAGCTATTCTCAGATAAGATGAGGATGACTTTCATGCAGCTCCCTTTATTCACCAAGGAAGCCGACGAGTGTGATACAGATTTTGACAAATGGATATATGTACTGAAGAATATGGAGACATTGACAAGATTACCTTGGGCAGCCAAAAGTTCGGTTTTCAAGAGACTGGAACAGATTGCTGACGTCGCCTCCCTTTCGAGACAGGAGCGAATGAAATATGATGTTGGTCTCAGGAAATATCGTGACACATTATCCGTTCTTGAAGGTGCCAAGCAAGACGGATTGGCGGAAGGACGTGCAGAAGGACGTGCAGAAGGACGTGCGGAAGGACGTGCAGAAGGACGTGCGGAAGGACGTGCGGAAGGACGTGCGGAAGGACGTGCGGAAGGACGTGCGGAAGGTATAGAGAAAGAAAAAATCGAAACAGTAAAGCGACTGAAGGCCATAGGAGCAGATATAAACATGATTACCGTCGCTACAGGATTGTCTGCAGAAGAGGCAAAAAGAATATTATCCACCTTATAGAAATAAAAACAATAATAATATAAACATGAAAAAAGTTACAGACACCATTTATTATATCGGTTGCGATGATGCCGACATTCGACTCTTTGAGTCGCAGTATAACGTACCAGAGGGCATGTGCTACAACTCTTTCCTCATCATGGATGAGAAAGTGGCTATCATGGACACCTCTGACAAGCGCACTATGGAGGAATGGAAAAAGAACCTGACAGAAGGCCTCGACGGTCGCAAACCAGACTATCTCGTAGTGCAGCATCTCGAACCAGACCATGCTAGCGGCATAGCTGAGGTGAAGGCGATGTACCCTGAAATAAAGATCGTATGCTCAGCAAAAGCAAAGACCATGATTCCGCTTTTCTTCCCGGAACTGAATGTGGACGACTGCGTTATCGCCGTCAAAGAAGGCGACACTCTTGAACTTGGCAAACACACATTGCATTTCGTTATGGCACCGATGGTACACTGGCCTGAAGTGATGGTGACATATGATGCTCTCGACAAGGTATTGTTCGCTGCCGATGGATTCGGCAAATTCGGTGTCATGAATGCCGACCCGGACGACTGGGCTTGTGAGGCACGCCGCTACTACTTCAATATCTGCGGAAAATACGGAGGTCCTGTTTCCACACTGCTCAAGAAAGCATCGCAGCTCGACATAAATATGATTCTGCCACTACACGGACCATTTCTCAGCGGTGAGAAGATGCAGGAGGCACTGCGTCTCTACACCATATGGAGCAGTTATGGAGTGGAAGCAGAAGGTGTTCTTATCGCTCACGCCTCAATACACGGATGCACAAAAGCGGCAGCTGAGAAACTCGCCGACATACTGCGGGCTAAGGGCTGCAAGAAGGTGGCTATCACCGATCTATGCCGCGACGACCTTGCTGAAGCCATTGAAGACGCATTCAAATATGGCAAGGTGATACTCGCCGCATCAAGCTACGACGCCGGTCTCTTCCCTCCGATGTTCGACTTCCTGCATCATCTCAAAATCAAGGCTTGGCAGAAGCGCGAGGTTTCCATTATCGAGAACGGCAGCTGGGCACCGAGTGCAGGCAGAGTGATGAAGCAGATGCTCGAAGAGATGAAAAACATCACGATAAAGGGCGACCTTGTAACACTGCGCGGCGTGATGAAAGAGGGTGACATCCCTGCCCTCGAAGCACTTGCAGATGCAATTCTTGCATAAAAAGTCTATACACTTCTATACGGAGCTGAATAACAAACTACAATGAGTCGGAGTGATGATGGAAATCAAAGGACCATCGTCATTCCGGCTTGTCTTTTTAGAAAGAAAACAAAACCATCACAAAGCGACGTCTTTATCCCAAATCGGCCATTAGGGCTTGCTTGGATTTTGCTTTTTTAGAAGAGTGGATTTTGTTTGGCTTTTAATGAGTAATAGCGAGCTATTGCGAATTAAAAACGGACAAAAGACGCCTTATAAAAAGCAAAAGACTGCAAGCAGTCATAAAAAAAAAAATAAAGTAAACGTCCTAATGACCGTTTTGGGTTATGCTATTTCATATTCCTGAACATACGTCAGGACGACACAGAATGATTGACAAAGTGTATTTACAAAGAACCAATTCAGACGACAAACCTTGGTCAGTAAGAGAAAATGAAGTACCTTTGCGCACTTGTAGTGACATAATGTTGGTATTTGACTATCCAGGAAAGGCGGAAATATGGCAAGATCAACATGACCATACATAACAGAAATACCCAGAAAAAAACACAAGATAAAATAAGATATGAGAAAACTTACTTTGGCAGCCGCCCTTATGATGGCGGCAACGACGTTTGCTCAAGAAACGAAACAAACGCCATGGTTCAGTAACATCAAACTGTCGGGCTACGGTCTCGTGGAATACCAATACTCCGGCCAACAGGGCAACAAGTCGAACACTTTCGACCTGCGCCTGGTGAGAGTGTCGCTTGACGGGCGGTTGAAAGGTGACTTCTACTGGAAGGCCCAGATGCAGATAAATGGCAACACGACGAACAACGGCACATCGCCACGCCTCGTTGACCTATTTGCAGAATGGCAGAAATATCCATTCCTGAGAGTAAAGGCAGGACAGTTCAAATTGCCATTCATCTTTGAGAACCCCATGCACCCTATCGACCAGGGCTTTATGAGCTACAGCCAGAATGTGAGCTGCCTGTCTGGATTCTCCGACCGGTCAGGACAGCAGTCGAGCAACGGCCGCGACATCGGTATACAGTTGCAGGGTGATTTTCTGAATGTCGGCAAAGGCAGACCTCTGTTCCACTATCAGGCAGGAGTGTTCAACGGTCAGGGAATAAACCGCAAGGACGTTGACCAGCAGAAAACAGTGGCTGGCGGCGTGTGGGTGATGCCTGTAGAGGGAATGCGCATCGGAGTGTTCGGTCTGGAGGGTTCTTATGCCCGCAAATGGAGCTATACCGATGAGGCGGGACAGAAACACAGCGTGACAAAAAGCCTGCCGCAACACCGATATGCCGTGAGTGCGGAATACGTGACGAAGAGCGACTGGACTTTCCGTTCTGAATATATCCACAGCACGGGTGAAGGTTTCAAGACTTCCGACAACGAGAAGAACGCAGACCTTACGCTCAACGGCTATGGCAGCAAAGCCGACGGTCTGTATGCCCTCGCCATCGCTCCTATCAAGAAGAAGAAAGCCCATGTGAAGGCACGCTACAACATGTATCGCCGCAACGGTGAATGGGACAAATCGAAGACCATGTATGAAATCGGCGCCGACTACAAGTTCTCTAAGAACATTGGAGTCACCGCCGAATATGTTTTCGTAAACGACCGCACACTGAACAAGCACAACTATAATATGGCAGACGTCCAGCTGCAGTTCAGATTCTGATAAAACGAATTACCAAGCAGACAAGCGAACAAGGATATTCCCAGATTGTCATATTTATATCAAAGGACAATATCATTGTCTGCTTGTCTACTCGTCAACTCGTCAACTAATTGAAAATCTTGTCTTTTGCCGTCACCTGTGTGGGCACTCCTGCCTTTCCGCCCAGATGACAGCCCGCGAACATAACGCCCTCTGTATTATCCATGCTGAGGGCGTTTTTCACTTCCTTTATATCCACATTCCGAAACACGACATCTGATATCGGCTTTGCCTCTGTACCCTGCAATATAATGCCTCCAATGCGAGCCTTGTCGCATCGAAGTCCGTCAACGAAGATGTTTCTGACAACAGAGAAGTGGGTATCGTCCATTCCCTCACCGGCATACATGCTCGTGACATAGAAAAGGTCTTCCACCTCACCGAATTCACAGTTCCTGACATAAAGCCCTTCCACAAATCCGCCGCGGTTGGGATTCGTCTTCACGAAGATGCCGCGTTTGCAATATCCGGCATAGGTGCAGTCTTCCACAAATACGTTTCTCACTCCTGCCGACATCTCGCTGCCTATCACCACAGCATGCAATCCCTTGAAACGGCAGCGGCGGATAATAATGTTCTCTGACGGAGAAGCCGCCGCCCATCCGTCATTGTCGCGTCCGCTCTTTATCGCCACATTGTCATCGCCATTATTGAACGATACGTCTTCGACAAGTATATTTCGCGACATCTCCGGATCTATACCGTCATTGTTCACAAGCTTGGCATCATAACGCAGCGATCGGCAAATGATGTTCTCGCTCTTGAGCAGATGAATACACCAGAACGGAGAATTGGTGACAAAGAAGTCGGCAAGCGTAATGTTGGTACATCCGAAAAACTGTATCAGCTGCGGGCGTAGCCACGATCCTTCACCGAAGTTGCGTTCAGGGACGGGAGTCTCCTTATGGTTCATATTCCGCGACAGTTGCTGCGCTGGTTTCTGTTTTTTGCGCCATGTGGCAAAGGTGGTTGAAGCATTGCCATCAATTGTTCCCTTGCCGATAATTGATATGTCATGCAGACCATAGCCATATATGAACGGAGAGTAATTCTGAAGGAATGTCCCCTCCCAACTGGTCTTCACCATAGGGAGATAAAACTGCGGATCTGGCGAAAAGCGCAATATGGCACCTTCGGATAGTTCCAGACAGGTATTGCTCTCAAAATGTATAGGTCCCTGCAAATAGTATGTGCCTGCAGGCACCACAATGTGCAGTCCGCCATTCTTCTTCGACTGCGCCATAGCCTTTTTGAATGCAGGCAGACAATCTTTCTTTCCGTCGCCCTTAGCGCCGTATTTCAAAATGTTCACTTTCTTCTTTGGCATATGTGCACCTGTAATGACGGAGAGGATGGAATCCCTCTTCGCCATGTCGTAACCACCGGCTGACACTGCCATACTGAACAACAGAAGCAACATTACTGATGATATTTTTCTCATTGCTCAAACGTTATTGGTTTCTATCTGTTTCATTTCAATACAGGCTTCTCAGCCTTGCCGCCTTTGATGTTGTATCTCAGCGAATCGCCTGGCACGTAGAATGTAACGTTGTCAAAGGTTATGCCACGGCTGTTGTCGATATTGATGTTATTGTCGGTAGCCTGTATGGTGATGTTTCTCAGCGTCAACGAACCGACATCGTTGAGCGTCTTGAAGATGCGGTTGGTCCTCACCACTCCATTCTCCAGCAGCACTCCCGTTGTGGGCACTTCGGGTATAGTGTTCATACTCATCATGCGGTCGGCAGACTCGATGATGAAATTTCTTATCGTGATGTCTTTCACCACAGGAGTGAGCGCAGTGACGGCAAGAGGCGGATTGCGTTGTGCCAATTCCCCCATATACATGCGCGAACCGAGGAGATCCCATGTGAATGCTTCTGCCACGTCTATGAGCCGCACATTGTCGTAGGCGATGTCCCATATTCCACCGCCTCGATTGCGTCTCGTTTTGAATCTGAAGCCTGTGCGTGTGCCGTTGAACACACAATGATGCAGATACACATTCTTTATTCCTGCCGCCGTCTCGCTGCCACAGGTTATGCCGCCATGTCCCTTCTCGGCAAGACAATATCTGATGACGACGTTCTCTGTAGGTCTGCCCACTCTCAAGCCGTCTTCTGCCCTTCCGCTCTTCAGCGTGAAGCAGTCGTCGCCGCAACTGAGAGTGGAATACTCTATCAGCACGTTCTTACACGACGAGATGTCGATGCCGTCGCCACTTGGAACTCCCACGGAATTCACAGTGACACCGCGTATTATGACATTATCACAATATATGGGATTGATGTTCCACAACACGCTGCGTTCAAAGGTGACTCCCTCTACGAGCACATTCTTGCAATTGATTGGCGCAAACGACTTCGGACGGTAAAAGGTGCGGCCGTCGAGTCCGTCGCAGAGTCTCTCTGCCACAGGCAGCCGATAGTCCACATCTTTCTCCACCACACTGTTGCCGTTGCGCAGAGTCCTCATCTCCACGTCCATCGGCGGACCGGACACCACGCCATGTCCTGTCAGAGCGATGTTCTTCGCTCCGTTGGCATAGATGAAAGCTCCTGCTCCCATAACTTCTATACCCTCATGGCGGGTGAATACTGCTGGCTGATAATCGGCTATCGATGCCGAAAACTCCAGACGAGCACCTTCGGCAAGATAAAGCTCCACGTTGCTCTGCAACTCTACCCTACCCGTCAGCCATCTGCCTTCAGGCACGATGAGTCGTCCGCCGCCCATTGCCGACAGTTCAGCAATCTTGGCATTCAAAGCCTTGGTCACCTTGCCCGCTGAATCCTTGTCGCCATCGCTGATTATCAGACGGTTTGACTTGAACACTGGCCGTTTTACCTGTTTCATCTTGAACGGCAGCTTGCCCAGCGGAGCGATGTCTGCCGGCATAGCCTTGGCGCCCACCTGACTCAACCTAACTATGTCGCCGTTTTCCATCAAGTCTGAAATGGCAACAGCTGATGCATATGCCTGTCCGGAGCCAACTTTTGTTTCATCGTCTCTGACGCCTGACGCAAAAGCAGCATCGAGAGAGACGGCAAAAAGTATAGCCGGCAATAATGGTTTCATATCCATAATGTTTCTGAAAATGTTGTTATTCTGTAATTTACAATACCAATACACCCTGAGGTGCATATCTTTTCGACGTTCTATCATTGGATTTGTAACACAAAGTACAGAAAAAAGACATTACTTATACAATATTAACCGAATTTCAGTGTTATAATACTAAAAATTGACGCTCGCCATAGTGTGGCTTTCGCTGCCGGCCAAGCGCATCACAGGATAAATACAGACTTAAATATAACAATGAACACGATATCATTACTGCTAATAGGCACATTTCTCATAAGCATGCTCACGGGCTTCTGCTTCATACCATTCATTCTGAACTTCTGCAGAAGGAACAAGCTCTACGACATTCCCGACGAACGTAAGGTCCACCATGCGGCAATCCCCCGACTCGGCGGAATTTCCTTCCTGCCAAGCATGCTGCTGGCAGCAATCATAATGCTGCTCACCTACGAGAACATCACGGGCGACCAGAAAATCGTGATAAACCAATGGACGGCAAGCTGCATGATAAGTCTGCTGATAATATATGCCGTGGGCATAGTTGACGACATCGTGGGAGTACAGGCCAAGATAAAGTTCATGTTCCAGATCATAGCAGCCAGTCTGCTGCCAATCTCAGGCCTATATATCAACAATCTATACGGATTCTGCGGCATCTATGAGATCCCGTTCGCTGTGGGATTCCCTCTCACGGTGCTCTGCATAGCATTCATCGACAACGCCATGAACCTCATCGACGGCATCGACGGACTGGCAGCAGGGCTCGCATTCATAGCATTGGGAGGATTCCTCTATGGTTTCTATTGCATAGAACTGTATATCTACTGCATTCTCATCGCCGGACTGATGGGAATCCTGTTGGCCTACATGTACTACAACATCTTCGGCAATCCAGAAAAGGGACTGAAGATTTTCATGGGCGATTCGGGAAGCCTCACCATCGGCTTCATGCTCAGCTTCTTCACCATCAAATTTGCAATGAGCCGTCCCGACCTCATTCCATGCGGCAAATACGACATCACGCTGTTCTGCAGCGATATGCCATACGAGAAAGTGTGTCTCGCCTTTGCATACAGTCTGATGATAGTGCCCACCTTCGACGTGTTCCGCGTGATAATCGTAAGAATGAAACACCACACGCCGATTTTCAATCCTGACAAGAGACACATACACCACAAGTTCCTTGCCATCGGTCTGAACCAGCATCAGACTCTCGTTTCGATACTCTCACTGCAGCTGGCATACATCATCATCAATCTGGCAATGATTCCATACGTATGCATCTCGCTGATCGTGCTTATCGACATTATCCTCTTCATCGCCATAAATATGGTGATGACAAGGATCATAAACAAGAAGCAGGCAGCAAAGAACTGACGCTGTATTCATTTATCCCAAATCGGTCATTAGGCCGTTTATTGTATTTTTTAATTACTGCTTGCAGTCTTTTGTTTTTTATAAGGCGTCTTTTGTCTGTTTTTAATTCGCAATAGCTCGCTATTACTCATTAAAAGCCAAACAAAATCCACTCTTCTAAAAGAACAAAATCCAAGCAAGCCCTAACGACCGATTCGGGTTTATTCTTTTTCACCGTCACTTGCCTTGTCGCTTTTCGACAGCATACGACGGTATTGATGTATCTTGAACGCACTGATACACTCTGACACGCCATAAAACAGCAGACACCATCCGATGATGAGCAATGGCAGTCCTGCCGACTCCATCGGCTTCACCATAACAAATATACCAGTGAGCAATATCAGCGAAGGGCACACCCAATACCACATCGGCAGACGTGCGAACTTGCGGGCCTGGATAAGCACAAGAAACTGATTGAGGGCTCCGAGCAGCAATATGCCGCTGAGCACATACATCAGCGATGTGACGAAAGTTCCCGGCATAAGCGCCAATATGAAACCGAGAATCACGCTGCCCAATCCAACGATAGGGAATGCCGGTCTGCCGCCGACGAGGAGTCTGCCGTTGGAATCGTAAACCTCATTGTCGGCACTGTGCATACGGGCATTGAAATACACAACGCATGATATGACGCCGGAGATGAGGAAAAGCACACCGATGGCTATCGTAATGCCTTTCACCGTACTGTCCGGATTCTTGATTAGCATTCCGCCAACAACAATGGCACAGATGGCACGGAACACTGAACTCTGCAAAATCTTCATAATCGTTTCCTTTCTTATTATTGTTTCCAAACGCAAAGTTAGCGATTTTATTCCATTAAGCCTAATCTTTTACTGTTGACAAGTGAGTAAATACACAATATACCATTCTTCGGTTATCGTTTTATAGTATGAAATGAATAAACCTGCTCCTTACATTTGGCAAGTTTCAAACTATATTTCCTGACCTTGATTTTTCCCCCACAGCGTGGGGAACATCACCCCCCAATGTGGGGTTTCATTCCCCACGTTAGGGGGAAATAAGCTGGTGGGTCAACTTTACGAAAAATTGGTGGGTTTAAATTTGATTATTACATGAGTTTTTATCTGACATATGTAATACGTTTGCCCAATAAGTTAATGTTTTAGTACCCATATTCATGTATTACAGGATTCTGCCAACGCATGCAATTCCTATCGTCAGAATTACTCACATCCGACAAATCCTTTCATCAGCAAATCATCCAGATGATTGGCTGACAGTTGCCAGGTGGTTAACTTCCTGTTTGTCAGAATATTACGACAAAAAAAAAACAGATGGTCTGACATTTTTTTTGCAAATCTCGGTTATCCTGAAAATCAAGCGATATTTACAACTTTTACTCATATCTATCATCAAAAATTAATTCCTCCAACGGGTATCATATACAAAAAATAACCTCAGCAATAAATGATAGTTTTCATATGTCTATGCATGATTTAGGTATAGGTATCACTATTGACGACAAGGTCGGGGATAAAATTAGAATTGCGATATTAATATTTACCATTGCTCTTAATTAGTGTTACAGAATAGACAACATTCTTTTTTGAGAAAGACTCATATAAGAATTCTTCCTACTGTAAAATATATATCACTGATATTTGATTAGCTCCTGCCACGAACTTTGTCGGGTAAATAATATCCGAGCTATATGACTCACTGAAGACAAGGAAACAAAAGATATATCAAAAAAACAGACTCAAAGCATTGTAATTCACATAAAATGTGTAAGTTTGCAAATATAATAACCTGTAAACGCCATCG
>OOBZ01000267.1_pt1 | contig 44027 bp, 40 predicted proteins | sample 1671601 | NCBI WGS metagenome assembly OOBZ01 (sample SAMN06348173, study PRJEB24527) | human gut metagenome | biome: human gut; feature: ankylosing spondylitis patient; material: feces | host: Homo sapiens | place: China | collected 2015-10
CGAAAATAGGTTGGGGTAAATTTATAGGTACCGCCGGATTATTTGGCGCTTACCTAAATTCAACTGCAAATAGGAAAAAGATTTTTCCACCAATGATAAAAACTTTCATCCAGATATACGAATCATAATCACCATGCTTCTCGGCGACAACGTTTTTAAGCCCCCACAGAAAAGTATCTACTTTTTGTGGGGGCTCACATTTATCTTACGCCATACCATGTACTTTTTTCCATTACCATCCTTAAAATGTCATCAAAGCCGTTAATACCGAGACAGCAATACCCATGATTCCTATTGCTATTGATATCATATTCAGTTTGTTATTCTTTTTGTTTTCTATGGATAATCTTAAGAATTCTTCCTCTGTTCTATTTATTACATTCCGGACCAGTATCTCATTGTCCGGCGTTTTTAGTTTATCCATATCACCCAAAATTTCCTGCTGGTATTTCTCACATTTATTATAGGGATTTCTCTTCTCTAACACGTCTCTTGTACGTTTCAAAATACCAATATAGTCTTTTAATATTGCTGCTCGTTTGTATCCACAATCTATTCTAAATATAACAGCATCCATCCAGACAACCACATTTGCAAAGCGTTTTTTAATCTGTGGCTCTTCCTGTACATATTCATTATAGAATCTATTTATCTCATCTGCCAGATAATCCACATCATCTATAGAAGACTCGTTTATGCTCTTATAGCATATAAATTTTATGGCATTATAGGACTCTCTTAAATACTGTCCTTTATTATTTCCGAGCACAACTATTTCTGCCATTACTATAACGAATACTAATACTATATATGATGTCAAAAAAGTTACTCCATCCATATGCTTCCTTTGTAATCTCCCCCTTATTTTCTATGTATTTTACTTCTTCCATTCCACGATTTTCGCAAATGCAGGTTATATACCTGATCCACATGCTGATTGTCACCAATGGAACTTTACTTCTCTACGCCTTATAATCCAGCAGTCTAAGGATTTTGTATATGTCCTACTATATTGTTTCTGCAAACACCTCGTTATACAAAAAAACATTCTCCGGGAAACCTATCCATTGGTAGAAAAAGGATTCCGGGAAATAATTCCCCTGACTTAGAACATCATCAAATTTACCTTCCATTCCTTCTTCACGAAGCATTTCTTTGATAACTTCTATAGTATCACCATATATTGTCGGCCCATGCAGTCTTTTTACACTCCTGTGCATCGCAAAATCCATCATTCGTGTTTCTCCGTTACTATTATTTCCCCATAGCCATTGGAAAAATTTCGGTGACTCCGCCGTCATTTCATGAATTGCATTGGTCGCAACTACTCCGCCCCAGGCTTCTGACAATGTTTTATATTGATTACTTCCCTTCTGGGCTTCCGATATATAGGTATAAAGACGATTAAGTAAAATCATATTTCTTCTTGCATCAATCGGAATAAAGGTACTCAAAACAGCCTCTGCCCCCACGCGCTTAAACATATCTGCAACATTTACGGTTCCGCTCCCCCGTGGGCTGACATGACATGCACTTAGAATAACAACCGGCGGAACTCTATAATTATTGTCATTTGCCATCCAAAACTCATTGCCGATCATTAATCCTGCCATATTGGTTCTTCTATCATAGTGTCCATGAGCCGATATGTGCAAAATATCTGCATCCGAATTTTCCAAAAGAAACTGCTTCAAATCTGATACCGTTAATGTCTCACGATATACTACCTGCATTCTTGGATTATCCTTACTCAGCCTTTGTAAGGAATTTACAAGCCCCTCCGAACACTTTCGAATTCCACAATTCTGCTCATCATTAAGAATGCATTCCGCAAATGCAATTTTACATTGATGTCCATGATATATTTGTGAATGCTTGACCATTTCATCCTGAAAACATCTCGTCAAAGGGCTTAACGGTCTATATGATATTTCCTTATAGCACTGTAATGATGCATCTGCTTTTCCTACAATTGCCAATCCCAAAGGGAAATCAGAAAAAATTGTAATATGTTGTGCTCTGTTTACAGCCCATAACTGCTCTTGAGTAAACTTGCTTTCCAACATTTTTCCAATATCGCGCAGTGCTTTATGCACATATTTGTTATTGGTTTTATGTTTACATTTTATCTCTAATTCATTAAGTTTCTCAAAGAGTTCTTTTTCTACCGGCGGTAATTCGATTAGCAGTGCTCCTTTTGCAATCGCACGATGGATACCCAGTAATTTAATAACCTTTTTTTCGTTCTCCGGTAATATCTTCTCTAATCCACCATAGTTTATTTGATTTTGCGGTACTCCGGGCATTGTTATAACAATATTTATTTTTGATTTTTTCTCGGCTTCTTCCAAGCCTTCTACATACAGCTTTCTAAAACGTTCCTGCTCTTCTCCTTCAAAATCCTTACAGTGCATCAGGGCATTATGGTGTACCGTCTGATTCCATAACAATTTTGCACAAGTTTCAAAGATATCCAACGAATTAAATACCTTTCCATACACTTCGTCTGCTTTCCCATACTGCCTGGCTGTAAATAGTAACGGCAATGCCATTTGTTTTTCTTCCGTCAGTAAGTATTGCTTATCAATATCCTCCAATTTTGTTTCATTTCTAAAATTTCTATTTTCAAACAGCTTGTTCCACTGCTCCACAAGCAGACTTTGAGATAACTCTTCTATGGATACCGCACCTAATTCGCAGCTGCTGTTTCGTGCTTTTTGTTTTACCTCTTCTCTACAGCTCTCAGAATATATAATGCATGTAAACGATGAGCCTATATCAACTGAAGGGAACCTACTATCCGGCATAATAAATATATCCTGCGGAACATCATACGCCTTATCCAACACTTCGGTATCTGTATCATAGGTATCCAATTCTGTTCTAGGCATATGAAAACAATATTCTACCGCCGGCAATATAGCGTTTAATGCATCATCAAACAAATGCATTCTGCCTTCGTTCATTGCTTTTAATTTATTCATATCTGATATATGTAAAATAGGGTCTGCATCCTGTACATCTTCATTAAATAAGATTAAATACCTATAGTATTTGGGATCATTATCATTCATAGCAATATCCTCCGTTTTTTAACCTTCCATTGATTCCTGTCGTCTACATATGCTGAAATGCTTTTCTCTTTATATAATATCATATATTTTCGTTTATATTGTTTCGATTTATTCACACTCATCATTCGTTTTATCGAAATATTGCCATTTATTCAGCCCCTTTTATTTAAACAAAAATAAGCGATTCATCGGTATTTACAGGATCTGCAAGAATAGCGAAATGCATGATGTTTACAGATAAAATAGAATACTAAAAGAGCCAGCCATGAGAGGCTGGCTCCAATTATACATTTCTTCCTAAAAGAAAAAGGCCATTTTTCAATGACCTAATCTAATGCTATCAGTTCCTGTACATCGCAATACATATCCAACAAATCCAATATTCTCTTCCAATTCTGCAGCAGCATAACCGAATAGGCTTCTTCATCCCTGTCAATCATGTTTTTTTATTTCCGATAGTATCAATGCACCTTCGAATTATTCTCATACGCTCTTTTGCCTTACGAAGATACTCTTCATCTTGCTTTATCATAAAAAAACATCATGTACTGCAATGTTGTATTAAAATAAATCCACATTATTCTGTTTTCGGAATAATAGATATTTAGTTTTTTATAATAATTTTCACCCATCTCTTCTACAGCACTTCATCCGTCCATCCGATATCCTCACCGTCTCCGCTATCTGAGGAGTCATCGCCCGAACTTCCGCTATCGGAGCTTCCGCTGTCCGAATCACCGGAGCTGCCACTATCTGAGCTTCCGCTATCGGAAGAATCATCATCGTCATCATCGTTGGATGAATTATCATTACTTACCGGCTGCTGCGTTGGCGCAGGGGTTGCTGCCGGAGTCGTTACCGCCGGAGGATTGTTGCCGGTTGTCTGCGGTTTTGCTGTCTGAGCTGCTGTCTTATTGACAGCACTCTGTACCTGGGACGCAGATGCCAGCATTGCCCCTGCCAATATGCCCTGCTTTGCCATCAAAGGTGAAATCTGCTCTGCGCCAGCGGTTCCATTCTGTACTGCCTCACGATTCTGTGTGATCAGTTCCTGCATCTTATTTCTTCCTGCTAATACCGGATCTGCCTGCTGCAGATCCGCTACAGGTGCCACATCCACCCACTGTTCGTTTTCATCCTGTTGCTGAAGTATGCCGTTCATAATACGAACCGCCTGCATATTGTGTGCACCTGCAAGTTGTTGCCGGCTCTGATTCGTTTCTGCGGTTATCGTATTGGTCTGTCCCTCTGCAAGCTGTACCCGCATAGCTTCCAGAGTACTGTGGGAACGATACAATGCCATTGCCAACACTACTGTTGTCAATGCAAAAATGCATGTGAATACTATCCACACTGTGTTTTTCTTATTTTTACTTTTCATCCAGAATAGCTCCTATCTTTACTTTTCCACGCTGTCTACAATATTTTTCAAAAATTTATATCCGGATGTTCCCGGTTTAAAATCTCCGCGGTTCAGGATCTGTTTGCAGACAGTATACATACTACGGGACATTTCCGGTCCATAGATCACCACACTGCTGCCATCCTTTTCCATCACCGCATAGGCCCGGAAGATGTACGACGTGTTATAGCGTTCCGGAGGAAGTTTTGTCAGAACGTTTGCGAACTGGTCTCTCCCATTCACTCTCCGGATCACTTTATCACTGAATTTGCCGCTTATTACACCGTATGTTTTTCCGCCTCCCAATTTGTTGCTTCCATAGACCATCGGATATTGTGCATGAAGATCAGGGCGCATGATCAGCGTTCCCATCTCCGTGATACGATACCCTGCCAAGCCGGAGCCGCTGATCAATTGTGACTTTTTCGCCGTATCAATACCGAAGGTGCACCGCAAACCGGTATTTCCTGTATAACGTACGGAAAATCCATGATAGGAAAACAGATTCTCGAACTCCGGGACTTCTGTTGCCGTATAACAGCTTCCGTTATAGGAAAGTCTCCAGACATACATGTCTGTAGGGATACCGGATGCATTATATTGATATGCGGCTGCGGTCTTTGCCGTTGTTCCCGGCTGGACAATGCTGTTTATTGCCACCAGCCGCCTGGCTTCGTCATTCTGCCATGCTGTGCTGGCAGCCTCCACTCCATCAATATAAATCTTAGCACTACTGTCATAACCTGCCGGAAGAGCCAGGACAACATTGCCATTTCCCACTTCAGGCTCGGTCACAGGCGGATCCGGGATTCCTTCCACCGTCTTCATTGTCTTCACAGAAGCAATACCATTGGTTGTAGCTCCGACAGCATACAACGTATTGTCTCCGCAAAAAATGTCAAAGCCATTGATATCCGTCCCTATAGTGGACGCAAGCTTCTGCCAGCTGTCATCCTTCAGATATGCTGCCTGCAGTGTCTTCTCATTTCCTGACGTCCAGAAGACATATGGTATCCTGTCCTTTACCACAAGTCTTACAACATCCTTGCTCTGAATATCCGTCAGTATATTTTCATTCCATTGCTGTCCATCATATGTAAGCATTGCTGTCGCGGCATTGCTATTGTTCGCTGCTGCCAGATATAATTTGCCACCTGCTACACATGCATCGACAGAGCTGGCTTTTCCGAGTCGGTCCATCGTATAAAGCTTCTGCCAGTATCCATTTTGCAACACTGCAATACAACCATTACCATCTGTTCCCTGTGCAAAATAATCACAATAAACCGCATACCACTTATTGTCATAAAAGAAATGTTTAGTTCCGGAAATGTAGGTCCCCGACACTGTCAATGGCGGAAGTGAACCATCCGGCTGCCATACATTTATCAGCTCTAACGTATTTCCTACTGCATAGCTTATCCACAGGCTGTCCTGCTCATACAGCAATTCCATTCTCGGAGGATAGATTGCTGTCTGAGAGCGGTATATCTGCTGCACATTTTCTGCAGAGACCTGCAGCACACACAGATAACCCGAAGCATCCGTATAAGCCACATAGACCTTGCCAGCCACACTCAGAATATCCACCTGGGATCCCCTGCCAACATCTGCTGCAGCCTGCATTACTTTCCAGCTGCTGTCGGAAGCCCCCAAAGAATATATTTTCAACTGATCTTTTCCATTTTCATTAACAATACCAGCCAGATACAGGCTGTTTCCTGTCGTATCCCCGGTAATTGCCGGAGAAGTGAGCCCATTGATGCTCTCCCCCTTCGGCAGCCAGTAACTGTCGGCCGAAAGTACCGGGAACTTTACATCAAAGGATACGCTGCCGTCTTCCTTAGTAACAACATTGTCAATCACAATTCCACTGTTGCTGCCATCAGAATAAAAAATAGTATCCGATGTATAATGAGCATTCAGATCACTACTTCCCAGCGATTTACGATACTGTCCGCCCACTGTAGCCTTAGATTCATCCTCTTGTGCCTTAGCCGGATCCTTTGTGTCCTTACGGAACACATAAATATAGTTGTTTCCTTCTTTATTTGTATGATAATCGACCGCATTGTTCACCCGATAGACGATCAATCCGCTCTCTGGAATGTAGTAATCATAGTCCTGCCTGTTTTCCGGCTTTTTGCGGTATTCCACTACAAAAAACTCTGAATCGCTGCGGGATGTCTTCAGAATATACGCACGGGAACCGGATACTCCTTCCGCCGGCCACAAGGTATATGTACCACTGTCTTTCAACGTTTCGATCTGCATCCAACCAAGCTTACTGCGTGTATACACCAATGGATAACTTGCAGTAAAGTTGGCTCCTGCCATCAGATCCCACCAGCGTCCTACCGGGTATCCATTCTCTCCCGCAGTACGATACAGATCCGGTGCTCCCAGCGTATGCAAAAATTCGTGCGAAGCCAAGGCATATCCCTGATCAAAATCAGATCCCAAGCGAAGCATATTGGTCGGAAGAACATTATAAGCACCCACATGCCAGCCATGCAACAGTGTCTGGTTATATCCCCAGTCTGCTTTTCGGGAACCAAACGCTCCACTGGTATTGTTCTCGTCTACCTGGACAATAATCGTCAGATTATCGATATAACCGTCACCACGCATACTGTCCAGCTTCGACGGGAAAGACAGTTCACTCATATTTTGTGCCGCTGTAATCACCTGCTGGACAAATTGCTCACCAGCGGATGCATCCGGATAGTCCGATGCCGACCCTTGAATGGTGACCGGCAGGAATACATTATTCACCACCTGTGGGAAATAGGTATTTACTGTCACCTGTCCATCCGATATGGTTGAAATATATTTACTCAAGGACCGGTTCGGTTCTGATTCCGGACCGGTGTACATTTCCTGATATCTGCTAAAATTAGTCTGGAAGGTATTATCACCATCCTTGCTGAAATTCACCATAAGTACCAGATTATCAACCTGTGTTGCTGCCTCCGCCTGAACAGGCTTCCACAGCAGCAGGCCGCATACAAATAATGCTATACTCAATAAACTTTTTTTCATATGTGTCATAAATAACTCCTGTTGAAAAACATATCCCTGTGCCTATTCCCAGATATTGCAGATTCCCATCCGGACCGGTGCAAATGCATCATTGCCATCTTCTGCAGTCATAGTCAGGTAATAGATATTTTTCCCTTCCTGCCTGGAAGCATATGCCATCTGTCCTTCTTTACTCAGATATTCCGGGGTTGCTGTCTCGGGCCTTCCTTCCGCAGTAAAATCTCCGTCGTAGCTGACTGCCTGAGCGCTACGGTTACGGAAAGCATCTACTGCTCCGCTACTCAGGTCTGCGGTGCCCATATGTACCGTAAATGCTCCCTCCGGACGGTTATTCGAAGACAAAGTTCCCTCGTATCCTACGTAAGTGCCATCCGTCAGATTCAGACTTTCACTGACAAAAGAGCCTGTCCGCTCTGCCGCGCATACATAATACCGAATTTCCGGATCCGTTACCTGCACATAGAATTGTCTGCCATCCGCAAGCGGATATTCAATTGCTGTGCAATGCTGTCCCAGTTCATCCGCCAGAATCGTCATTCTCCACTCACCGTTGTCCGCTGCTCCTGTATAGTTTCTCTGCCCGATCAGAAGATCTGACAGCATTACTGTATACCAGTCTTCCGTCAGAATACTGTCTACTGCTGTCTCTGCGTCACCTCCAGCCATGGCTTCCAACAGTACCTGCGCCTTACTCTGTACTTCTTCTGCATCCTGTGTCAGATCCACCGTGATCTCAGCCAGCTGCGCCTGTCTCTCAGAACTGTAGTCCAGACGCTGCTCCCACTCCAGAGCATCCCTCTGCGCCAGGGGGCTTTCGGTGTCTGCCGCCACTTCCGTATTTGTGTCCGTTTCCCGGGTACCATCCGTCTGAGTCACTTCTTCTACCATTGTCAATGTTTGGGAATTCTGCGTTCCACAGGCAGTCAGTGCCAGAGTAAGCAGCAGAGGGATTGTGGAAGTTACTTTCATGATTTTTTTATTATTCATATTGATTTTCTCTTTCTGTATTTTATGTGTAATTGTTATATATGGAGGATTTCCGATCACATAAGAATATTTCTTCATTTGTGCCTTCAGATAATCTCTATTACGTATATTCCGTCTTACTCCATCAATATCGTATTCTCTTAAAACAGCATTTAGTCTTTCCTTGCATATTTCTATTTTTTCTTTGTCTGTTTCATAGGCTTCAATATCTCTTTCCCATATAAACCCTTTTGATACCCCGCATAATCCAGCATCGTCTTAACATACTTTGTACTGCAATTCGCCGTTCGCCACTCATGCAAGCATATTGGCTCACTTGCGCTCATTATAACATAAGCCCAGTCAAACAAATGTCTGCTTTGCAGCCACTTGTTTTTCCTTGAGGCTCATTATATCAGAAAACACAAATGATTGCGAACATAGATTTCGGAGTGACCACAAAAGGATCACACTCGATGTGATCCTTTTCCGTTCCCAATTTTTTATTCCACCGTAACACTCTTCGCCAGATTCCTGGGCTTATCTACATCCAGTCCCTTTGCGACACTGACATAATATCCCAGCAGCTGCAGCGGTATCACCGCAAGGCTGGCCATGAAATGCTCGTCCACCTTCGGCACATAGACAGCGAAGTTCACCTGATCTTCGATTTCGTAGTTGCCATAAGTAGTCATGCCCATAAGGTATGCACCACGGCTCTTGCACTCCAGCATATTGCTTATGGTCTTCTCGTATAACTCGTTCTGGGTCAGAACACCGATCACCAGCGTTCCCTGTTCGATCAGACTGATGGTTCCGTGCTTCAGTTCCCCGGCCGCATATGCTTCGGAATGAATGTAGCTGATTTCCTTCAGTTTGAGGCTTCCTTCCAGACAAACGGCATAGTCTATACCACGTCCTACGAAGAATACATCCGACGCATTGGCATACTTTGCGGCAAACCATTGCAGGCGCTCCTTGTCTTCCAGAATTTTCTGTATCTTCTCCGGAATCGTCAGCAGTTCGGCAATATAATAACCATACTGCTCTTCTGTGATCTTACCACGAACTTTGGCAAACTGCACTGCCAGGCAGTACATTGCTGCAAGCTGCGCACTATAGGCCTTCGTGGTTGCCACCGAAATCTCCGGGCCTGCCAGTGTGTAAAATACTTTGTCTGCTTCTCTGGCAATACTGCTGCCTACCACATTGACAATGGCCATAGTGGTAATGCCCTTTTCTTTTGCAAGTCTTAATGCAGCCAAAGTATCCGCTGTCTCACCGGACTGGCTGACCACGATCATCAGTGCCTTCGGGTTCAGGGACATTTTCCGGTATCTGAATTCTGATGCAAGTTCCACACGCACCGAAATATCTGCCATGTCTTCCAGAACATACTGTGCCGCCATGCCTACATGCCATGCAGAACCACAGGCTACAATATAAATCTGTTCAAAGCCCTTGATCTCATCTTCGGTAATTCCCACTGCTTCGAAATCTATCCTGCCATCTTTGATCACAGAATTCAGTGTATCCTGAACTGCTTTCGGCTGCTCATGGATCTCTTTCATCATGAAATGTTCAAAACCGGCCTTTTCTGCCGCTTCTGCATCCCATTTGATTTCCGTAGTCTGCTTCTCGATTTCATCCCCGTCCAGGTTATAAAAATGAGCTTCTCCCGGAGTCAGCTTTGCAAACTCAAGGTTACCTATATAATACACATTTCTGGTATATTTCAAGATAGCCGGGACATCAGATGCCACATAGGTCTCCCCATCCGCAATACCAATGATCATCGGGCTGTCCTTACGGGCTACCCAGATCTCACCGGGATAGTCACGGAACATCAGCTCCAACGCATAGGATCCGCGAATACGCACCATGGTTTTCGCAATGGCATCAATGGGACCGAGTTTATACTTCTTGTAGTAATAATCCACCAGCTTGATCGCTACCTCTGTATCGGTCTGGCTGTAAAATGTATAACCATGCTTCAGCAGTTTTTCTTTCAGTTCCGTGTAATTTTCAATGATACCATTATGTACGCCAACGACTTCCGATTCTACCGCGCCGGAACCGGATCTGCTGCAGTTGCCGGAGACATGGGGATGAGCATTGATCTGACTGGGTTCGCCATGGGTTGCCCAACGGGTATGTCCAATACCACAGGTTCCTTTCAACGCATTTCCATTGTCCGTTTTCTCGACCAGATTCGAAAGACGGCCCTTCGCCTTTACTACCTGTGCCAGGGCATCGCCATCGCGGACTGCCAGTCCTGCAGAGTCATACCCTCTATATTCCAATTTTGACAGTCCGTCCAGAAGGATCGGTGCTGCCTGTCTGTTTCCTGTAAATCCTACAATTCCACACATATACTAGTCCTCTTTCTAATAGTCTGCTTATTTCCCTACTACGATTTGCTATTTAAGAAATAAGCCCCTGGAATAAAAGCAAAAGATCTGCTCTCATACCGACAGATCTTTTTAAAATTATTTTTCTAAATCAATTGTCTTTAACAATTCACGAATCTGCTCTACACTCAGCCACTCGGTATTATTACCGGAACTATAAGAGAATCCCTCAGCGACTCTCTTGCCAGTAGGAACAGCACGTCTGGATTCACTCCATACCATCTGAGGATATACGATAAAGTGCTTGTCATATTCGTAAGTGTTCATGGAATCTTCCACGGTTACCATGATCTCATGAAGCTTTTCGCCTTCGCGAATTCCGACTTCCGGCATCTCACATCCCGGCAGCATTGCCTGAGCCAGATCTGTGATCTTGAAAGAAGGAATCTTGGAGATGAAAGTCTCACCACCCTTGGACTCTTCCAGAGCCTTGATCACCAGTTCCACACCCTGCTGCAGACTGATCCAGAAACGGGTCATGCGATAATCAGTAATGGGGAGCTCGGTACCGCCGTTCTTGATAATGTTGTGGAAGAACGGAATAACAGACCCACGGCTTCCGGCCACATTGCCGTAACGAACGATGGAGAAGCAGATATCCTTGCTTCCGGCATAAGCGTTAGCAGCAATGAATAACTTGTCAGATACCAGCTTGGTTCCGCCGTACAGATTTACCGGATTGACAGCCTTGTCTGTGGACAGAGCAACCATCTTTTTCACACCGGTATCCAATGCGGCATCAATAACATTCTGCGCACCGTGAATATTGGTCTTGATCGCCTCAGCTGGATTGTATTCGCAGGCAGGCACCTGCTTCAGAGCTGCAGCATGGATAACATAATCCACACCCTCAAATGCTCTGGTCAGACGTTCCTTGTCTCTGACATCACCAATGAAGAAACGAAGTTCATCAGCATACTGTTTGAATTCATTCTACATAATAAACTGCTTGAATTCATCACGGGAATAAATGATGATCTTCCTGGGATTGTAGTTGTCCAACACATACTTGGTAAAAGCCTTACCAAAACTGCCGGTACCACCTGTAATCAAAATGGATTTATTATCTAATAACATAATGTCCTCGCTTTCAACACTTAAAATTCTTAATCATCATAGCATATTATATGGAAAATCGCAATTGTTACACTTCTCTCTGCCAAACCATTATTATATTGCATCTATCACTTACCTGAACTACACCTAGATGGGATTTTTCAGAAACATTAGCATAAATCTGAGCACCATCTCTTGAAATCACTTTAATATTGGGGTATACATGCCCCGGGTGCATAACCGCAACGTTGGACACTGAAAAGATCAGATTTTGGACAGCTAAGCGAATCAGAGATTGGACAGCTTGGAAGATCATAAACATAATTGCAAAGTCATCCACACAAACTTTTCTCACAGACAAGTTATCAACAATCGATGGCATTTTTTAAGCAGAATACAGATACTGCTTTTCGATATATAAAATTACTCCTCCGCTAATTCATTCAATCACATTTGCTTGTTTCAAATCTTCTATCAATAATTCTGTTCTTATTTTTTCCCCTTCTGTGCTACAATGATAAATTGAATTTGACATTAATTCATCCTCAAAAAAATAATCCTCAGGATTGCTGATATATGGTATTCCAATTAGTTCTATTTCTTGTTGTTTCAGACTTAGAAATTCTTTATAATCACATACAATAGCTCTCTTTAATACTGGTGGTGAAATAAAATAAGCGTTAGCCCCCCTGCTTTCAACATATTCCTTATATTTGCTTAGATATTCAACTGTATTATCAGAAATTTGAACTCCCGTTATGTCTATAACTCCATATGCATCTGAATTATAGGGATCTCCCATTTCATATTGTCTATCCATAGTCATCTGTGCTGATTCTGCATCAAAAGCCTCCCTAGAATATATACCCGATGCTCCGGTATAGGAATTCTTTATCTCTGCATATTTGAAAATATAACCCACAAAATCCTTCCAATGACTTATAGGAATATGCTTGTACATGTCAATATTATCATCTATACCAGTCATTATCAAATCTTGTCCCAAGTCATTAAATCCATTCTGCCATCCATACTCATACCCAAGTAATACAATATCTCCTTGCTGAATATTCTCTTTTGCTAATTCTGAATAAAACAAATGTCCAAAGCCTGCATGTAGTCCTAAATTTACGACTCTATATCCCGTCTCTTCTTCAAGCAATTCCTGATCCAGACCAAATGCAGAAGAACTTCCAGCTATAACAATAATCTTAGGGCTATCTGTTTGTTGTAATATTCTGTACTTGTCAACTATTATACTTTGATAAGATGTTTTAAAAACTCCTTTAGGATTACATAAAATTGCCAAAATTATAGTTTCGAAAATCACAATAGTAAGAATCAATATTGATAACATATATTTTATATATTGTCTCATAATTTTCCTCTTTGTACTTTCTTATATATTTTCAGATTGAATATTCTTGTACGATGAGATCGCACTTCCGGAAGTGGAAATCATCTATGTAAGTTTTCTCGCACAGTGTTTTGTCCAAGCCATACACTTTCCACATAGGCCTGTCATGCTCGGCATTAATGCTTGCTAATGTTGATCTAATAGCTATCATGTGCAATACGGTCAATGATTGCATCGACCAGAGGGCTTGCTTCACCCCCAAGCTGGTTGTACCATTCTGGCAGTTTGATGCTGCTCCTGAGGAACCTTTTTGTCTTCCATGAGCCATGTGTCGATCAGGGTCTTATAGGGTTCCATTTCAGGGCAAATTCCCTCTGGATCCGAAGCATTAAATCGGTCATGTCAAGATATTTCGTGATGGTCTTACGGTCATGACCGGTTTCAGTAATGGTCTTTTGGATATTTTTCCCTCACTCGTAATATAGCTGTCTGGTAGAATGGCTCTTGTCCATTACAAGCATACTCCTACCTTGATGTTTTTCAAATTACCATTCTTGGCTTACAGAAATATTCCTTAAAACTGAAAATATAAAAACTGAGTATTTACATTAGCACTGGTTACGCTTGCTCCAAATATACATATGCATATAGCAATAGCAACTATTAAACTCTGCATGAAAAATGGTTGTTTTTCATATTTTTCATACAATAAATTTTCATGCTGACGTTTTATTTGTATTTTACAAAATATAATTGTCGTTATCATAGTGACAAATGTACCTACAGCTGTCCCTGCAATATTCAATAAATTGGAATTAAAAATACTCAAATAGTTAAATAGTAAAATTTTTTTCCAGATTCCTATCGAATCCATTATTCCTGACGTAAAAAAGATCCATGTAAGAGTGATAAGGTAGAATACAATTATCCGCTTAATTGCAACGATACTTTCTACCGATTCATCAACATTTAACTTTTCATACACGTAATTTCGGGCGGGCTTTAAAATCAATCCAATAATTGCAAGAACTCCATTTAAGACTCCCCAAACAACGAAATGCCAATGTGCTCCATGCCATAAACCACTAATCAAGAACACTATCAGCATATTTATATATTTACGGGTAATCCCTTTTCTGTTTCCACCAAGCGGAATATACACATTTTCAATAAACCACTCATTTAAACTTATATGCCACCTATTCCAGAACTCTGCTGTACTTTGAGATAGATATGGATTATTAAAATTCTTTCCAATATCAATTCCTAAAATCATACTTATTCCTCTGGCCATGTCAGAGTATGAAGAAAAATCAGCATATATATATAGAGAAAAGGCAATTGCTCCAATAAGGATTTCAGCTGATGAACGATTTGAATAATCTGGAATAATACTCATATATATCAAATTTAACTTATTTGCAACCATTACCTTTTCAAAAAAGCCCCAAACAAAAAGCAGCGTACCCTTTTTGCCTCTTTGCACATCAAATTCAGAGGGACTTTTAATTTGTGGTAATAAAACTTTAGCTTTTTGAATAGGTCCAGAAAGTACAGTTGGGAAGAACGCGACAAATGCTGCATACATAATTATATTTTTTTCTACATCTATCTGATTTCTATATACTTCTGACAAGTAGGTACAAGCTTGAAATATCATAAATGAAAGTCCTACAGGAAGTAAAATATTCCAGTTTATTTCAACGTTTTTTCCCAAAAAGTAATTTGCAAAATAACTAATGTTCATTACAGCGAAATTGGTATACTTAAACACCAGCAAGACAGCTATTTCTAAGAAAAAGAAAAAAATAAACAGTCCCTTGGATTTCTTACATCCGAGAATTAACCCTCCAACATAAGAAATTAGTGTTACTAAAATAAGTACCAACAATATTTTTGGATTCGCATAACCGTAAAAAAAATAACTTCCTAAAAATATCACAAAATATCTCTTTTTTTGATTTGTCAGATAATAAGCAATGACAAAAAAAAGTAAAAAAAGTAAAAATGTTATACTTAGGTAGTTCATGTACCACCCTCCTCATATATTGGTCTCATAAATTAATACACTTTTTTGGACAATTTTTAATGAATCTGATATACTTAAATCAGTACGAAAGAAAGGATTCACAAAACGCCATCGCGGACTGCAAGTCCCGCAGAGTCATACCCTCTATATTCCAATTTTGACAGTCCGTCCAGAAGGATCGGTGCTGCCTGTCTATTTCCTGTAAATCCTACAATTCCACACATATGCTAATACTTCCTTATCATTCTACCGTGATTCCACCAAGTACGGGAATCTCCAGTCGTTTCAGTAACTCTAATTCTGCAACAATCTCATTATACAAGGTCGATCCTGCCTTTTCTACCAGAACCGCTCCCTGGACTGCACTTACTTTCTCCATAGCTTCGGCATCATACAGCACGTTATTCAGTATTGTAACGCTAAGGCCTTCCTTTTCCAGAGCAGCCTTAAGTCCTTCACATACCTTGTCCGCTCCGGCCCCCAGATTGCATCCCATCAGGCAGATATTGTTCTGTCCGTTCTTGGCAGCTGCTATCTTTATCGCTGCGAACGCCAGCTCCATGGACTGCTCTGCAGTAAATTCGCGCTTGCCGTAATGTCGTAAACCGTTAACCCATCTATCCAGGAACAGCTTTTTCTTGGAATCTTTTACCACCACGCCAATCTGAGGAAAACCATATAGATCCTGCAATCCATCGTTTACACGAATTCGACTGTTAAAAATATACCCCATACACAGGACCGCAGCATATATAAAGGCGAACAGGACAGCTCCCAGCACCACATATTTCTTGCTTACCGCAGGATTTTCCGGAACCAGCTGCTCCTCTTCCACAATGCTCTGTTCTGCGTCTGTCGTATCTTCCAAACCGTTTTCCTTCATCAGAAGCGTATAATACTGTTTTTGGTCTTCTGAAAATGCTGCTTTTGCAGCGGCAATGGTTGTTTCCAGGCCATAAATCGAATTTCTGTAAGCTGTCTGTTGATTCATCACATCCATGTTCATTATGTTGCCAGACACTTCAGAAAGCAACACCAATTCATGACTTCCCAACCGGGTGTTCAAATTTCCCTGTTGCTGTTCCATATAAGTCTTTACCGCTTCTGCAATTTTCCCGCAAGACTCTGCATCGACTCCTCGGATTATTATTTTCAGACTATCGCTTCCTCCAATAGTCAAGGGTTCCCCATTGGTAAGCGTCAAACCGGAATCCACGCTGACAGAGACCAGTTCCCCTACATATGCAGCTTCCAGTCCGGTCTGTTGTTCTATCCAGTCGTACAATCCGACACTGTTAAGGGTATTTCTATAGATTGTTCCCAGGCGCTGAGATCCATTTTCATCTTTTTCCTGAATATTGTAAACCAGTTCCTCCTGTGCAACATTCATAGGATCTAACTGCATATAGATGGAATCCTGCACATATTGCTTCTTCAACGCATATTCTTTTGCATCATCAACAGTCGTCAATACCGCTGTCAGCTGACTATCATCCAGATTTTCACTTAATTGTGCTAACTTTTCTTCTATAGCCATCTCATCCTCAGATGTATTTTCTGCCTCCTGTGACTGCATATTCTGCATATTCTGCATATTCCGATAAGATCTCGTATAACTGAATGCTCCCAGCAGAACTGCTCCCAGAACTATGGCTATCAGTAATCCTCTCCAATGTGACAATATATCTGCTATCATATCCAGCAAATCAATTTCTCGTTCTTTCATTTTTTTCTTTGCCCTCCTGTATTCCATGATTCGCTTCTGTCATTCCATACTAATAATTCATTTTCCTACACCGGTTCAAAAAATGTATCCGGATGTCCCGGATCAAATATTTCATTACAGGTCATAACGGTTATCAGATTTTCCGTTTCAGACAGATTTATAATATTATGGGACCATCCCGGTATCATATATACTGCTTCAATCTGATCTCCGGATACTTCGAATTCGATTTTTTCTCCGGTATTGATATTCCGTTCCTGTATCAGTCCATGGCCGGACACTACAATAAACTGTTCCCACTTACTGTTGTGCCAATGTTGACCTTTTGTGATTCCCGGCTTACTGATATTAATGGATACCTGTCCACAATTCACCGTGTGAATCAGTTCTGTAAAGGAGCCTCTCGAATCCTCATTCATCTTCAACTGATATTTGAATTTTTCCGTCGGTAAATAAGTAAGATACAGGGAAAACAATTTCTTTGCAAAAGAACCCTCCGGCATTTCCGGCATGAGTAACGACACCGGCTGTTGCTTAAATTCCTGTAGCAGATCCACGATCTCGCCTAAAGTAACCTTATGTGTTACCGGTACACAGCAATACCGTCCATCATCTTTCAGTACAGTATCAACACCGTTAAACTCGCAACGCTGCTCCTTACCTTCCATAAGATCAAACATACCTTCTATCAGATCGTCTATGTACAGTAATTCCAGTTCTGTTGCTCTGTCGTTTACCGTAAATTCTTCATCGTTCGCAACAGCCCAACAGAAGGTACTGACCGCAGAATTATACTTCGGTCTGCTATGTCCCATCAGATTAGGAAAACGATACACGGCAACTTTGGCATCGGTCTCCCTCTCATATTGAAAGAAGATCTCTTCTCCCGCCTTCTTTGAACGACCATATTCGGAATCTCCAAATCTTCCAGCCAATGTTGCCTGAACGGAAGATGACAACATGATTGTCGCTTTATTCCCGTACTTTTTAAGTGTATCCAGAAGCTTTGATGTAAATCCAAAGTTCCCCCGCATAAAATCTTCCGGATTCTCCGGGCGGTTTACCCCTGCCAGATGGAATACAAAATCAGCTGACTTACAATAAGCATCCAATTCCGCTTCTGTCGACTGTATATCATATTCATAGATTTCATCAACATGGATGTTCGGTCTGGTTCTATTCTTATTCTCTTTAATATTTTTCAGGTTATTGACGAGGGCAGTTCCTACCATCCCCTTAGCACCTGTAACTAATATATTCATCAGTTATCTCCGTACTCTCACTTTTCGTTACTGCTCTTTTCTCCATACCATCTTGTTCACGACATTTACATAGCCCTGTATGATCCGCACTACCTTCATAGATACATTCTCATCCGTATAATCCGGGCACGGCTTTCCTAAAATACCCTTCTGTTTCATATCAATTGCCATACCCGTTGCCTGCAGAAGTTCCTGTGTCGTAATTCCAGCTAATATAAAGTTCCCGGATTCCAGTGCCTCCGGTCGCTCTGTGGAAGTCCGAATGCATACCGCTGCAATAGGATGTCCGATTGACAGATAAAAGCTGCTTTCCTCCGGCAATGTACCGGAGTCAGATACGATCGCCAATGCATTCATCTGAAGTTTATTGTAATCATTAAATCCCAACGGTTCATTTACCCTTACGCGGGGATCTAATTTAAATCCACTGGACTCAAGCTTCTTCCTGGATCTTGGATGACAGGAATAGAGAATCGGCATATCATACTTTTCTGCCAATGCATTAATTGCTTCAAACAGAGAAGTAAAATTCTTATCCGTATCAATATTTTCTTCTCTATGCGCTGACAACAGAATATATTTATCCGGCTGCAAGTCCAGTCTGTCCAACACATCCGATGCTTCTATTTTGTCAAGATTTCCATGCAGCACTTCTGCCATCGGGGAACCTGTTACATAAGTTCTCTCCTTGGGCATTCCCATCTCATGCAGGTATTTTCTGGCCGGTTCAGAATACGGCAGATTCACATCCGAAATCACATCCACAATTCTACGATTCGTCTCTTCCGGAAGGCACTCATCCTTGCATCTGTTTCCGGCTTCCATATGGAAAATGGGAATATGAAGCCTTTTTGCGGAAATGGCTGACAGACAGCTGTTCGTATCTCCAAGTACCAATAGAGCATCCGGCTTAATCTCTGTCATCAGTTCATAACTTCTCGCAATAACATTTCCACAGGTCTGTCCCAGATTCTCTCCTACGACATTCATCCAGACATCCGGTCCACCCAGCTCAAAATCAGACCAGAAAATGTCGTTCAGATTCTTATCATAGTTTTGCCCGGTATGTGCTACGCAGCAGTCAAAATATTCCCTACAACGCTTAATGGTTGCTGCCAGGCGGATAATCTCCGGTCTTGTCCCAACTATAATCAACAGTTTGATTGATCCATTCTCTTTCCACTTAAAATCAAACATTTTTAATCCTCCGCCAGCCTTTCCTGAATATAAGCAAGCTTTGCAATCGTTGCCTTCGTCTCTTCCAGATTCAGCAGTTTCGTATTATTAGAGTTGAATTCCGTGAGTGTATTTCTCTTTGCATCACCATCTTTGAAATACTTATCGTAATTCAGGCCACGGTTGTCCGCAGGTACTCTATAGAAACCTCCAAGGTCAATTGCTTTTGCACACTCCTCATTCGTAAGCAGCGTCTCATACATTTTCTCGCCGTGTCGAATACCGATTACCTTAATATCTTCCTTCTTACCACCGAACAGCTCACATACTGCTTCTGCCTGTGTCTGGATTGTGCAAGCCGGAGCCTTCATAATCAACAGATCTCCATTCTCTCCCTTCTCAAATGCGAAAAGTACAAGATCCACCGCTTCCTCCAGACTCATAATAAAACGGGTCATGGATGGTTCTGTCACAGTAATCGGATTACCTTCTTTAATCTGATCGATCCACAGAGGGATTACAGATCCGCGAGAACACATTACGTTGCCGTAACGGGTACAGCAAATCTTGGTCTTTCCGGAATTTCGGGATTTCGCCACTGCTACCTTTTCCTCAATCGCCTTTGTAATACCCATGGCATTGATAGGATATGCAGCCTTATCTGTAGAAAGACATATCACTGATTCTACACCAGCTTCAATTGCTGCAGTCAGAACATTATCTGTTCCGATAACATTCGTCTTCACTGCTTCCATAGGAAAGAATTCACAGGACGGTACCTGCTTTAAGGCAGCTGCATGGAAAATATAGTCCACTCCTGGCATGGCAGCCCGTACAGAGTTCAAATCTCTGACATCTCCAATATAAAATTTAATCTTGTCAGCAACTTCAGGCATCTTCGCCTGATATTCATGGCGCATATCATCCTGTTTTTTTTCGTCACGAGAAAAGATACGGATTTCTCCAATATCTGTCTGAAGGAATCGATTCAGAACTGCATTTCCAAAAGATCCGGTTCCTCCTGTGATCATTAATGTTTTTCCTGTAAATAGTGACATATTAATCTCCTTCTTTTAAATATCCTTCTGCTATATGTCTAGATATAAAATGTTTTTCTTATAGCCAGTATAACACTTAGGTGACACTTTCATATAGTAATTACTCATAAATACTCTTTTTCCATTTTTCTATTTTAACACGAATAAACCTATTTATAGCATCCGTAATTGGTATCATTACCATTGCAATTGCAATCGTTACACCTATACATATCCAATATCCTTTTCTCGAAATATCATTACCATACCTTTGAACTACAAAAATTTGTATTGGATCTTGTATTAAGTAGAGTGTTACAGAAAATTTAGCAGCATAGTTCGTGCATTTATTACTTGGAACGTTATAAGTGAATCCCGAAACAGATAAGAAAAATGCCAAAACCAAGTATCCAAACGCAAATATATCATCCGACGCTTCTCCGTATCTAAATGCATTCAACACAAATATTATATAAAAAACATATTTTACACACGTCAAAAAAATATTTTTCCTTGGGCTTCTTCCATTGGAAATAATCATTTTTTGAACATCATAAACTGCTATCCCCATCACCATTTCCGAAAATCCTCTAATCATTTCCGGTCGAATCACAGTATAAGCATCATTATTAGAAATCATTCCAAAATTTACATAATTATAAGAAAAGCCAATTATGCATAGAACATACATACCGTACTTAAAAATATTTTTATATCTGCATATTAAAAGCGGATATAAAAGTGCTGACACCCCCAGCCATACCGACAAGTACCATTCGGGTTCAATATACAAAATATTGCTGCCAGCTCCCACCAAGAATCTAAAAAAATTAAATGGTGCCTTTAATAGTTCTATAAATAAAGAATATACTTCTATTTTTCTATTAATGATCAATACACCGCATAGTACAATCAAAGATATCAAATATATTGAAATAATGCTAAAAAATCTGTTAAACACATAACGCACTGAGGCATCTGCCACACTAGTACCACTTGTTTTTGCGTTCTTAGCCAAATAGTATCCCGAAACCAAGAAGAAAAATTCAACTCCCAAATATCCCCTTATAAAATAGTTTGCACTTTTCAAATAAATAATATGAGAATGATATATTAAAATATCTATTTCTCCATTACGCTTTTTCATATATCTTTAATTTCTTTCATTTAATATAATTAGATTTTTTAAATATTACTAGCATTATTCACATAATATATTGACATATTTTTGAAGGTATAACCTTATGTATAATCGCAACAATTATAAAGGAAGAAATTATTGTTAATAAACATATCATTATATTTTCTATGGAGCTCCCAAGTAAAATTTTTGATATAATATGCTTTGAAAGCCGCAGTGTAAAGCCCTGTATTATATATACTCCCAATGTTTTGTCTGACATCCATACGATATTTTGAGTAATCCTGCCTGTCTTTATATGGGGCAAATACATTAAAGAAATGAAACCAGTCATCATAAAGAAAACACTCAATTGTAACGGTTGCGATGCTGTTTCTGAATATCTTTGTCCAAACATTGTCATCATTAAGCCAACCAGCCCAATTATGATCATTGCAATTTTATATTTATCAGATTTTTCTACAAGATCTATCAACAGTCCTCCTAGGATAAAATATCCCAAACACTCCGTAGGATAATATCCCATAGTTGTTCCACTCACAACTCCACTAAATTGGAAAAAAGGAAGTTGCAATAGTCGTAAATAGATTCCATCAATTCCAAAATATGTTGCCATACTATATTTTAATGGAATCATTACTAACCAAATCAAACTGAATAATATGCACAATTTCCTTTCCTTTGTTATCGCACGTATTATGGGATAAGCCAGCAATATCTGAACATACACTTTAAGATACCATAAATGCCAGCCTTCTGAATTAATGATAGCATATTGCATAAATGGCATTTCTTCTTGTGATGATATATATGCATAGGTTAAGTATATTGCATCCCATATTAAAAAAATAGTCATGTATTTTATCAAAATTTTAAAATACTTTTTACCAGTATATTCTTTTACATAAAATATTAAATAACCCGAAATTGCCATAAATGTTGGCACTGCAACTGCTGTTAATGCTCGAATAAATTCTCCCACTACTCCTCCACACAATTGTGGAGAATGCAAAACTATTACTAGGATACAACAAACAACCTTTAAAACATCTAATCTAGTATTTCTTATTTGTTCATTATTTACCATTGTTTACTCTTTTAACCTCATTTTTCTATAAGCACTTTATTATGAATGATACTAAACAGCTACAACCTTCAATCCAGCGTACTTTAATCAAGTTACTTCCCTTATTGGTGCAAAAATTATAGAACTATCCTCTCTTATATTCTCTTATATGCCCAAAACTTGTTAATCAAGAAGTTAATTGGAATCGTCACCATCAAATTAATCAGCGGAGCGATAACTTTGGAAATTCCAAACACCTCGATCCATATTGCAAGCAGTATATTACTTAGTACGATTCCTGTTCCAGCATATGAAATGTAAGTTTTTAGAAATGTCTTCCACCACCCCAGGTGTTTTCCGATTTAAAAACATATTTGTTATTTCGGTAATACGAATTAAATACACTGACTGTAACGCCAATGATATTTGCCAAAGTATAATGTATTCCAAACCACATTAAGGTCAAGTATGTAGTGTCTGCTAATTAAGTAGCTATTTGCAGTTTCCGACTCTTATATCTATTTCAATCATGCAAAAATCGGAACTGATACAAAAAAGTGCAAAGTATTCGTCCCAGAATCCTGAACAGATTCGTTACGAATACAGATAATGCGATAGATGTCATCTGCGTTTCCTGCAGTTTTGTGGTAATGCAGATCATGCCATAACAGCGTTTGCCCAGACTAAAAACACGTTCCGGATAATAACCGGTACGTTCTTTGAAACGTTCTATTGCTTTGATCAAGCATGGGCTCTCATTGTATGCCTCGAATGATATTTTTCGATACGCCCATAACCTCCACTGTCAAGGCTGAGATCAAATTTTGCTCCAAATCCAACTGGTGCTTTGACCTTCCCTCTGATAATCGGTCGGATCCATGGCTGCGAAATACTTACAATGCGGTGCTTCACAGAATGGACTCTGTTATCATATATATACTGTTGCTGCTCATACAGCCTGATGATGGTAAGATATAAGTTAATGTCCTTACCTGTCATGGCGTATCCTTCACTCATGAACTGTTCCAGATACCGGAGATCCCTTTTCACATATGCAAGCTGTTTACGAAGTGCGCTGCGGATCTTCTTTGATGTATGTTTTTTGCTCTTGGCAAACGCAAGATACTCTTTTCTGGCACGTTTACAGTATCTTCTTGGCAGCTTAAGACTATAACATTTGCAAAACGGTAAATGATATTTTCCAGTTTTTCCCTTGCTTCGTTCAAAAGCGTGACGTCCTGCGGATAACGGATGTTTGCAGGCGAGCAGGATGCATCAATAGTTAACGTTCCTTTATTTGTATCTTTCTTTGCAGTATCATCGTTACTGTTTTTCTCTCCGGATGGTGGGGCAGGGTCATCTCTATCATCATCCTTGTGAGCAAGAAGTTACTCATTTGCTTCCATCAGCATCTCTGCTGAAATGCGTTTGCGGAAAAAAAACAGTGTACTTGCATCAAACGGAGCTTCTTCCTGAAAGCCCGGAAGCCCGATAAAGTACTGCAGATACGGATTCTCAGAAATCTGATCGTCGAGTTCACGGTCGGAATACTGAAACCTGGTCTGAATGATCAGAGCTCCTAATGCCATACGGAGAGGCTTGGCAACATTACCTGTACCACTTGGAAACAGTCTGGCACATTTTGTTTCAAACTCATCCCATGGTATCCGATCAGCCAATTTTACCCAGCGGTTATCCGGTTCCATATGGAGTCCCATAGGTTGGTTGAAATCGAGGGATGAATGCTGTAACTTGTCAATCGGTCTATACATTGTTTTAGCCCCTTTATCCTTAAAATCTGTAAGAAAAATGCATGAAAAATGATTTGTTTTCATAAAAATCCTTGCAATTATTATAGCAGAAAATGGGATAAAAGTCAGTAAAATCAAGTGTTTTCAATTTGTTCAGCAGACACTAATTATACATATACCCTTACTCCATTAAGTTCATTATTTTATGTATAAAGGACGTACCTTTCATGAAAATGACTATAAATGTCCATACAAACAATTCTATGCAAGTAAAAGCATAACCCTCAGCAAGCATTAGAGCATTTTCTTTAAAAAGAAATCTTTACTAATTTCTTTTTAATTTGGTCTATCCTGATCCCCATCAGCTTTAAAAAATAGACATTTTTTTTCATTATTTGAACTATCTACATATATATCTACATTCGTTTGCTCAAAGGGGCTGAAATAATCCGGAATAATATTTCCATCATCAACACATTCTGTCATTCCCGCCTTTTTCACATATTCCTCATTAAATCCGTCAAAATAAAAATCAATATATTCATTCTTACTTAATAAAGATTCCAAGAACGCGCCACAGTCTTCAAACAATTGCTGCTCTCCGAGATAATCAACAATCCTTATTGCTGTAGTATCATTACAATTTTGAACGCGCGTTATCATAACTGCTCTATTTGCATTATTAATATTTTCTATTCCCCACATCTCATATTTATATATGGGATGTGAAAAAAAGCGTTTTTCATAGTACCAATAATCTTTATAGGGAATCACATCATCAACCTTTGAAAAATCAAAAAAGTTCTTTAATTCAGTTGAATTGCATATTTTTTTTACTCTAATTTGGTCGTTTGGTTTATATTCAGTAATGATCTTTTTTTCTATTTTTGCTATTTTATAATCGTTTCTGTCCGCCAATCGATAATAATGCTTCATTTTTGCTGTATAATAATGATATATTCTTCCTAGCAATGGTACTGATGTTTTCGGATTTGCTCCAACACCCAAATCTGTCCTAGCCCCTATAATAGTCATCAAACGTTTTTTTAATTCCATTCCAAGCATAGGCATGGCTTCAGGAACAGTTTTCCAAACAACTCCCCATACATCAAGCTTTTCACTATTTTTCGAGCAAGGTAAAAAGCCTAATATCCCTTCTATTTTCTTATTTTCAAGTGATCTGGCAATTAAAAAATTTACTTGACCGTCTACCACCATTTCATATTCAAAAAATTCTCTGTTTGTTGCCAATATATGCCCTTTTTTCCAATACTCATCTATAAATTGCATTATTTCTGAGATTTCTGAATACATAGCTAAGCGTATCTCATATCTGGTGTCAAATCTATTCGGCATTTACCTATACCCCTTTGATTAATACTCTCATTACTACAAATTTTTAGCTTCAAATAATATTTTATTATTTTTCCGTTATGATGTCGATCAATCCAGCAATAGTAAATATTCTATCATCTGAAAAATCATCATCATTAAATGTAATTCCGAGTTTTTCTTCGCACGCTGATATCAAATCCAAAAATCCGAAAGAATCAATTACCCCTGATTCTAAATAGTTTATCGTTAAATCCTTCTCCAATTCCTCACGTGATAATGTACTATTTTCAGTAAACCATCCTATAATAAAATCCTTTTTCATTAAATTAATCCTCCTTTATAAGCACTCGCGCTGGACTTCCGTCCGATCCCACCAATTTTAACGGTAATGATACCATTTCATATTCTTTTCCGCCAACCAAAACATCTGTATTGTTAAGATATTCAATAATAAGTGTCTTGTTTTTTAAAAGTAATAAATGATTCGGAGAATCACTCTCTCCTTTTACTTTGATAGCGCTCCCATTGTCTGGCGAAGGAGTATCCATAGCCATAACCTTCATTCCATTATTTAAAAGATATTCAACAGCCTCCGTTTCAAAATAGGGAAAGCCATCATAATATTTACTTGTTTTCCAATTGTGATACCACCCAAACGCAAATAACATTCTTTCGCTTATTTCAATCTTTTTTACATCATTCAGCGTTACGACATTTCCCTGGCCTTTAGATCTAAAATCAACAACTTTTACTTTTCCCCACATAAGATTTATATCTAGGCTCTCTATGGTTATTCCATCATTAATAAAATGGTATGGTGCGTCCATATGTGTTCCAGAATGTGATCCCAGCACAATTTTCTGTGTATTTCTTCCGACTGTATCAATTTTCCCCATGGGAGATATCTCTACCGTTTGATGCCATGGAGTTCCACAAGTCGGCATACCCGTTTCAACATTAAATGTCAAATCATAAATTTTCATATTTTCACCCTTTCTACTCTAGTCACTACCTAACCTTTATTATTTCAAAAATGATATTCGTTGAACTTGATTTTGTAAAACAAATTTCCAGTTCCTTTCCATTAACTTTCAATACTTCATAGTCTGTACAAATACCATCCACAGGCTTTTTTGTAAACCTTACATTATTTACCAATGTAACAATACCATATCCGCTATCATCAAGCCAAGGATTTATCAATTCCGTTGTTTTTTGCAAAATAAGCATATAATCATTTTTATCAATAATTCCTCTCATATTGCAAACGATATTATCGCCTTCTTCTGTTACTTTTTCTCCAAATATCCCTTTCAAAAAATCAATGGCTTTCTGCTTATTCATATATTTTCCATAAAGAACATTATTAACTAACTCTATTCTACTCTGACTATTTACAGCATCATAAAAAATATATTCCGTCGGATAGCCGTCTTCAAAGAAATATAAATCATGATCCTGTTGAGCCATATGCATAAGAGGCTTCTTTATTTTAAGATTTTTCAAACCAATTTCTTTAAATGAAGGTTCTCCTTTATTCATAAGAATTTTATTTTTATCACTTCTTGCACATACAAATGATACATGATCAAATTTTATAATCACTTTTGGTTCCTCCATTAATTCTTTTGCTCATCTCCAACATAATCATTAAAACCTAAGTCCGTCATAATGCACTCTTCATCTTTAGGCATGTTGCAGGCAATTTCTCTAAGTTTCTGCTCATCCATATCAACTTTATCATATTTTGCATACAAAAGAATTAAATCCAATGGATTCACTCGATATTTTGTGGCATATTTGTGGATATACTTCATGTAACTGGTATGAAATTCAGCTATTCCGCAATACAAATCCAAAGCATTAGCATTATGTTTCCACAATGGCCGCACATATTTTTCTGCACAATCCATTATCTTTTTTAAATCATATTTTGTGCTCTCATTCCAACGCATCAAATTACCAATTAACAATTCAGTTGCTGCATTTCCAGCACTTCTGCCCATGCCCAGAATAGACGTGTCAACTAAATCAAATCCTAGTTCTACTGCAAATAACGTATTAGAAACTGCCAATCCCAAGTTGTTATGGCCATGAAATCCTACTTTAATGTTACTTACTTTTCTTATTTCATTATAATAGCTCTCTATCTCATGCCTTCCCATACTGCCTGCCGAATCCACTATATATATGACATCAGCTCCATATGCTTCTGACTTTTTTACATTCTCAGCAAATTTTTCAGGTGAAACAACGTATGACTTCATATAGTTTGCCATAACTTCTAACCCTAATTTCTTCGCTCTTTGAATATATCTTTCCGTAGTTTCTACTTCTGTGGCATTAGATCCTACTCTTACAAATGATGCTCCATATTCTTTTAATTTATCCAGTGAATCAATTTTCGCATAAGTTGGAATGCAAAACATTCCATATTTTGCATTTGCAGAACCTTTTCTTGCTGCCTCTAAATATTCCTCATCTGAGCAAAGTGCTATCCCATTTTGTGTAGAACTTCCATCTAATCCGACACCATGTCCAACCTCAACATAATCAATTCCTGATTCATGAACTATCGAACATATTTTCTCTGTTTCATACTCTGAAAATTGAAAATTAATAGCATAGCTTCCATCTCTAAGAGTGACATCCATGATTTTCGTCTTATTTGTCATTCCTTGTCTCCCATATTTGTTTCAATCTATTTTTATCAATCTTTCCATTAATGTTTCTTGGTATTACATCTATTTTCCATGCATAATCGAGCGAATAATTCTTTCCTAATTCACTCACAACAAGTTTCTTTATGCTTGTCTCTAATCCTGCTAGGTCATCTATTTCATCCTTTAAAGTGTATACACAACACACTTTTTCTTCCCCGTTGTAGTCTTTAACACCAATAACTACATTTTCCAGAATTCTTTGTTCCTTATAAACAACATTTTCAATTAGGACCGGGCTTATGTTCATACCTCCTTTAATAATTAAATCTTTACTTCTACCAGTAATGTATAAACAGCCATCCTTTATCTCAGCCAAGTCTCCGGACTTATAATAATCCCCTTCAAAATAATCATCTGTTTTTTCATTTGTATAGCCTAAATACATCCAAGGAACCTTTATTAACAGTTCATTAGCTTCTGTAAGGTAATATTCAACATCAGGAAGTAATTCCCCCACACTATTCTTTTCTGACTTTTGGAGTGATTCCTTTGTTTCAACTGAAATAAATAAAGTCTCTGATAAGCCATAACTAGCAAACACTTTTGTACTGTATCTGTTATTAAATTTCTCTCGCATTTCATTTGTTAGTGGCGCTGTTCCAATTAAAAACGTTAAATCATTCTGCTTACAGTACTCTTCTCCTTCACTTTTACGATCTATTTGATCAATCATCATTAGCATTGCTGGCGATAGCCAAAACAAATCCGCTTTATATTTTATTACAACATTCCAAAAATTTCTTGCGGAAATAATTGAAAATCTTCTTGTTATAATAATTCTTGCACCAATTAAAAACGGATAAATTAAAGAATTCAATATCCCCGCCATATATGTCATTGGCATTACGTGTAGAAATGTTCCTCCTCGTTTTTGAACTTTCTTATCTAGCGCAAGTGCTGTAGAAAATAGATTATCTAAAGTGTGTTCTACTCCCTTAGTCACTCCACTAGTACCTGATGTGTATGTGACCAAATATGACATATTTCTACGTCTATTCTGCAATTTAGCAATGACATTCTGTTTTATATCAGCAGCATTTGTATTAGTATCATCAAATTGGGGCAAATGCAAAATATAATGACCAAAATCAACTACCTCAAGCTTATCATCCAGAAAAATCCCCGTCCTATTAAGTTCACTTAATATTGTTTTAATTTCTTCTTTTCCTTTTTGAGGGTCAACAACCAAAATTTTTTTTGTTGTAAGCATCACGGCAAAATACAGTAGCGCTAACTCATAAGAATTTTCTTTAATTGCAATAATACTTTCACCACTCACTGTTTGTTCGATGTAATCAGCAACGGACAATGCGTGCGAAAAAAAATCGCAATATGTATATTTTCTGTCCAATATCTCATCAACAACAAATTCTCGTTCAAAATCCAATTTTTCTACTCTGCTGATTGCATCTTCCAACATTCTTTTATTCCTCTCCATATTTATTCATAATTGCGAAATGTACTGCTCTTTGGTGGGAAATCGTTGCAGTCAAGTCTTGGCAATTTAAACCTGTCATCCTGTCCGATATGTGCAACTTTGACTTCTGTTGTCATTCCAAGACAAGCTCCTTTAGAACTAATATATTCTATAACGTCATCATTATAGTTTCCATACGGATAATTTAATACCCATCGTTTTCTATCAATGAATTCATCCATTACCTCAAGTGCCATGTCAATATCTTTTTTCATCTTATCTGTCTCAAGGTTTGCCAACCAATAGTGATCATACCCATGAAGTCCTATATGCATACCGTGTCTTTTCATTGTTCTTATTTGGTCTTCTGTCATATACAACTCATAAGCTAATTGTTCTTCTGTTATACCGACATACTTTTCAAACAGATCACTGGAAATCTTATGTCTCAGTCTTTCTGGCAAAACAGTCTGAAGCATCCTCTTTACAAAAATAGTTTCCTTCGTATCAAATCTATTTGCTACAGCATATTGCTCAAACAGTTCATCTGTTGATGCAAAATCAAATTCTTTTCCTCTATAATAGTCCATTGCTTTTTTTGTATCAGTAACTAATTCTCTAATATCAGCGCTTGCTAAAATATAGTGAATCTTATTTACATCTAATAATTGGTGTGTAGCAAAAGTCTTTGCCGGAATAAAGAATGATCCCTGTGCTCCGAATTCCTCCAACAATGGCATTGCATATGTATAATTATCAACATATCCATCATCAAATGTTAATAATAAAGCATTATTTGGCAGTAAATATCTATTCTCTGCAGCCTCAATAACTTCCTCCATTGTAACAAAGTTAAAGTTATTTTTCATATACTCCAGTTGTTGTCTAAATAAAGAAGTATCCAAGCCCTTTATCTGCGGGTATCTACTATGACTCAAATCGCGAGTATAATGATACATTGCTATGTATAAATTATTTTGCATTTTTCTATCCTTTCCTAAAGGCTTTAACCTTAGCAACATTAACAATTCTATTACAGCTTACTTATTTTCAAATCACATTAGTAACTTGAATATCCATAAATATATCCTCACAGCTTCTGTTATTTTACTGTAGCAATCTCTTCCATGCCCAAATATGCTCTGTTAATTCTTTAATTTTCATTTCTGACTGTTCTTTTATTATTATATTAGGAGAATGTCCAAATACTATACAGTTATTTGGAATATTTTCATTTATAATATATGTATTTGCCGATATAATCACGTTATTTCCTATTGAAGTATTACCTAAAACTGTTGCGTTCGCATACAGTACAACATTTTCTCCCACCTTAGGATAATACAAGACATCTCCTTTTCTGTTTCCTCCAATTGTTGTTCCCTGGTATACAAATAAATAGTCCGAATACTGGGCTCTTCCTAAGACACTCCCCAATAAGTGTTCTGCCATAAAATGCAACGGTAATTCCGTTTGATAAAACCAATCAACCGAATGCAATACTTTATTTAAATAATATATACACTCCGCTTCCTTATTGTTTCCCTCTAAAAACAATAAGCGACTCAATTTGTACAAAAAAATCGCCCATGTACCCGTATACATAGGGTCAAACACCATATTGCCATCTCTATATCTTTGTTTTGATGCAGCCATTGAATAATTTTTATTCATTTGCTCCAATGCTTCAGGAATTTGTCTATTAATTACTTCTTCATCCCATTCATCCCAAAAGTTCTCCAGTTGTCTAAACAAAATCTTTCTTATTCTTTCATGTAAAGTCATATGTTTTTGTATACCTTTGCCATTCCTTCTTTTTTTGAAAATAAATATTTTGCAATGACTTCCATCAATTCAAAATCATTTTCATGATCCAAATCCAAAACGCCCGTATCATACATCTCTATGCACTCACAATACCCGTCTAAAACACCCTTTCCGCTTTTTAAAAACTCTGGAGAGTAAGCATATAAGGAAGCATTCATATCAAATATTTCCGGAGCCTGCTGTCTAGCAGTAAAGTTAGACGCAATAACCTTTTTATATCCATGCTCAGTTTTCATAACCTGATTAAAATAAGGGTTTCTTCGTGCCGTGGTTACCGATGTCGTTACATCTGCTTTACTATCAAGCTGTTTCTTTATAAGCTGTTCTATATTTTCCGCTGTTCTGAGAGGTGATGTAATATCCAGATCTACAACCATATCATACTTATTATGCCCTCGACTCTCCATCTTTAACAGGCAATCATTTATTACCGCAATTTTCCCGACAGCATCCCCTGCCAAACTCTCATCTCTTTCGATAGTTTCTATTATACGTAATGGATTATTCTTCATCAATTCCAGTAGTTCTTTGCTGTCTGAATTAACTACAATGTCAGCTTCCACATTCAATGAAGTTTCTTTTAAAAAAAGATCAATTGCGGAAATAGTATAATAAGGTAATGGTTTTCCTACAAATTCTCTAATGTTCTTATTTTTTATTCCCTTTGAGCCAGCTCGTCCACATATTGTAAACAGAATTTTCATATTACATGTTCTCCCCTTGTGTTAATTTTAAAACCTTAATCGCATGATTTATAGTACTATCATTTTGTTTCGTACCACATATAATATCTAGGAAGTGCTCCAATTCTCTTATTTGAAAATCATCCCTGGATTCTTGAAACTCTATAGTTTCTCCTGCCTTCAAAAAATGTATCGTATTATGTGCAATATCACCGACAATTGTGTCCTGAGTCGTAAATAACATTATCTCTCTAATTGTCTGCCTTCCAAAATAATCTAAATGTAATTCAACTGTTCTTTCTTTATATTCACCTATGTAGATGGCAACATCTTCACAATTCATTTCTAAATTCGATTTTTTCCCCAATATACACTGCACTCTATCCGGAAATCCAAACAGATATGTCAAATAATCCCATTCGTGAATAAGATCAATGCTTACTCCGCCACCCAGTTCTTTGTGTGCACTATAGGTATTTCTATAATCTGTTCCGGGACGCCAATCCGGTAAATAGCTGGAAGATATACTTCTTACAGAAATCACATCTTGTGGTTGAATATTTTCTTTAAGGTATTGTATCACCGCATTATATCTAAGTGGACATGCAACATAATAAACGCTCCCATTTTTCTGTCGAAATTGCTCTGCCAGATCAATTTGGGCAATGGATGCAATGGGTTTTTCTACAAAAAAATTTCTTCCATACAGTGCCAAATCATTTAATGCATCAATATGCAACTCTGTAGGATTCGTAATAAATATTACATCATACCGTTCCTGTAGGCATTTATAATCTGTATATACATCCCTAATTCCTAATGCCGTTTCTTCCACTGCATTTCTTTTTCTTCGAACTGCATCTACATCCAAATGTATATTTCGGTTATTGCATACTCTTTTTAGGTTTTTAATATGTCTTTTGGCAATTGAGCCAATTCCAACAAAACATACCTTTAACTCTGTCACTTTTGAGCCTCCAATGTATCGATCAATTTCAGCACTTCTAAATCCTGCGCAAATCCATATTCAGGAGTGTTCTCCCCTTTTATTGTTTGCATAAACTCTTTTATTTCATTTCTATATGCATTTTCAACCACAAATGCCCGATATCCTTCCATATGCTCCTGAGTTTCATGAAGATGCACATATTCCAAAGTATCTTTTTCTACGCTATATTCCATCAACGATTCTGGTGTGCCATTCCAGCTCAGATAACTATTCTCTCTATATAATTCTAATTTTCTTACCGCTACAGGCGATACTACATCAACTACCAAGACTCCCTTACTGCCACTTTCATGCGTAAATTGAATCATGTAATTATCATTATAATCAATATTAAGTGCTGTCATCTTATTCGCAATAGAATGATAATTAACAACTTTTCCAAATACACTTGTTAACCATGGCAGTTCTATTGCCATAATTTCACGACAGCCGTTGGTTCGCTTATCACCTATAAAGAAATCTTTATAATTCTCCCACGGATGCCAATCCGGAAGGTATTGTCCTATGTGATAAATATAGTTCCATGATTCATGTTTTATCTTTTGTCTGATATATTGTATTTCCTCACGATATAGGAACGTAGAAGATAAAAATAACGTACAATGTTTTTTTTCTGCTAATGCGATATTTTCTTCATACCCATCCGATACCAAATTTAATTCTGTAAATATATTCCAACCATTGTTTAAACATTCTTTAATAATCTTATTATGAGATAATGGAGATGTACACACAAACGCAGCCTCTATTCCTCTACCTACTGCTTCCTCTATGGAAGCGAAGCAGATAATCTGGAATAATTCCTTCGCTTCATCCCTTCGGTCTTCCCTTCCGTCTACTCCATAAATTACAGCCTCTGCATACATATCACGTATCAAACGAATACGTCTTTTTCCCATTGACCCCAGTCCAATAACCAAAATCTTCATATACTTTTCCTTCTTAATTGTAATCACTGTAAATCGTAAAATTTCTTTTTTAAATCTATCTTTCCGTTTTTCAAAGTTTCAACTATCTTTTCTGCGATTTTTTCAGCCGCTCTCCCGTCGCCATACGGTGGACATATGTGCCTGCAATTTTCTCTAAAGTTATCACTAATTGCCTTGTTAATTGCATTAATGATAGATGTGCTGTCTGTCTCACAGTCTATAATGCTATCAGTTCGCAATCTTCCTTTTTGACGATCTCCTATATTAACAGTCGGTATATAAAAGGCCGGCGCTTCAATAATTCCGCTAGATGAATTACCAACCACAGCTTCCGAATATTTCATTAAAGACAAATAGCGTTTTACCCCTAGAGAATCATATACATATAAATTATCAATTCTTTCCGCTGCCTCATCAAGAAGCTGGTTAATTCTAGCCCCTCCCTGATCAGCATTAGATTTTGTAATAATAAATGTATAGGAAGGAAATGCTCGCACCGCGGTAAAAAACGCTTCTAACATACTATCTACATTTTCTTTTTCCATCGTAACCGGATGATAAGTGCATACAAAATACCGACATTCCTGTAAGCCAATACTCTGTAATGCTTCCTCCTTGGATAACGTTGCTAAATGCATAATATTGTCTATACTGGTAGAACCATAGTTAAATACCCGTCCGGGATCCTCTCCCAATTGTATTACTCTTTTTGCACTCTCTTCATTTGTCGGAAAATGTAAGTAACTTATTTTGGTAATCGCATGGCGAATCCATTCATCCATTGCTCCCTCTGTAGTATCCCCTCCGCACAAATGAAAAACTGGGGTATGCGTATTTCCGGCAGCAATTGCTATTGCCAAAGTTTCATATCTATCTCCCAGCAATACGACAGCTGAATACTTTTGCTCAACAAATAATGTTGTAAATTTCACCAACGTATCTGCCTGATTCCTGGATATATCCTCTTCCGTCTGCGAATCTACCGGTATATCAATAGTATGATCAATTCTAATTCCGTCTTCCTGAATTTCTTTTATCGTATTGCCATATTGCTGTTTCAAATGTGTACCGGTAACTATCACTTCAACTTTTAAAGTTGACGTCTCATATTTTCTAAGCTGTCTTATCACCGGATTTAACAATCCGTATTCCGCACGTGTGGCCGTTACTATCGCTATTTTAATCATAACTCTATCAGCTCATCTTCCTCAAAGTCTCTTCTTGCTTTTTTTCCTAGTACATCATACCAACGCATTGGAGAAATTCCATTTCCCGGTCTTTTCGTAGTAATATTATTTTCGGTAAAGATGTCTCCCCTTTTGATCGGCTTTGAAGCAATGATACTTTTTCTTGCTACCGCTTTATTGGCAATCTCAGCATCCACCGGTTTCTTTTCGCCGCTTCCCAAAGCCAGCTCTATATTCCGTATAGCTCGGACCATATTCATAAGTTCTTCCGGTTCCAGGCTCGCCTTATGATCTGGACCTTCCATGTTACGATCTAATGTAAAATGCTTTTCTATTACGGACGCTCCCATAGCCACTGCTGCTATAGGCACCTCAATTCCTTGTGTATGGTCCGAATATCCCACATCATATCCAAATTTTTTCTGCAATGTCTGCATTGCTTTCAGGTTAACATCACAATATGCCGTAGGATACTGTGTTGTGCAATGCAATAATGTTATTTTTCCACTATCATTTTGTTGTAGAACGTTTACTGCATCTTCAACTTCCTGCATTGTACACATACCCGTTGATAATATTATATTTTTATGCGTTTTTGCTATCTTTTCAAGATAAGGTAAATTTGTAATTTCTCCCGAAGGGATCTTCCACATGTTGCATCCTAATTCTTCTAAGAAATCAATGCTCTCCAAATCAAACGGTGTCGACAAAAAAGTAATTCCAATCTCCCGGCAATACGTAGCTAATTCCTTAAATTCATCATAGGAAAGCAATAATTTTTTAAGCATTTCCCTTTGACTCATTTCCTGTCCAATATTTTCTTTTTGATACTCTGCCATCTTAGCCGTTTTGGAAACAAGAGATGATAATTTAGCTGTCTGAAATTTCACAATGTCTGCGCCACATCGCTTTGCCTCTTTTGCCAGTTGCTTGGCAATTTCCAGTTCCCCGTTATGATTTACACCTGCCTCCGCAATGATCAGTGTCTTAGCCATGCTACTTTCCTCTCTTAAAATATCCTTTTCTAACTACTGCACCTGCTGGAATTATACTTCTATCCGGTATGTCCATGCATTGTATGACCGTCGCATTAGCCCCTACAAGAACTGCTCTGCCAACTTGTACCTGTCCACATAGTACTGCTGCTACCGCTATATGAGAAAATTCCTTCACCTTGCACTCATGTTCTACTAATGCCTTTGTATTTATAATGCAAGCATTGCCGACATACGCTTCTGCATTAATAATAGCATTCTTTCCTATGAATGTTCCCTCACCAATATAAGCTGTCGATGAAATAATTGCGCTTGGATCACATATAACGGGTAATTCATATCCTATGCATTTTAATTTGTTATATAATTTTTCACGAATTTCTCCTATGCCCAAATACCCTATTCCAATAACCGCTTTTTTTATTCCACGTTCATAATACTCCTGCAGTTTTTCATCCGTTCCAAGATACTCGTAATCTGATTCTTGCTGTATTATATCTGTATATCCTGCTATTTTGTAAATTCCCTGTCGCTCTATGCAGTCTGCAATACTTTTAGCATGTCCACCGTATCCAACCAACAATATATTTTCCATCTACTATTTAGAAACTATATTCAGTTTCTCCTCCATTCGATGCATTTCATCAAACTCTCCCATGTCCAGAAAGGAATCCTCACTTATAGGGTACATCCCAACTCTTCCACCTTCCTGCATGACTTTTTCCACTAAATGCGTCATATGATACATGGTATCGGCTGGTATTTTCTCTATAACCTCTGGATTAATAATGTACATTCCCGTATTAATAAAGTAGGACAATTTTGGCTTTTCTTCCATACCCACAACTTTTCCGTTTTCTTCTGACTTCAATACACCATACGGAATTGTGATATTTTTTAATGCAGATACAATTGTAATAGTATTATCCGCCTTTATATGATAATCATATATTTCACTGTAATCCGCTAAAATTAAAGCGTCGCAATTAGTAACAAATAACGGTCTGTCGAACTTTTCCTCTATCAGTTTCAGACTTCCTCCTGTTCCAAGTGGCATCGTTTCTTCCACATATTTAATCTGGTACGTCGGTTCAAGATCTGAAAAATAAGACTTTATCATTCCTTTCTTATAATTTACCGTCATGTAATACTCTTCTATTCCATATTTTGTGAAGCAATTTATGATTCTTTCTATAATAGGAGTATCGCCTATCGGGATAAGTGGCTTGGGTAGTATCTTGGTATAGGGGTATAAGCGTGTTCCTTTTCCTCCGGCCATAATGACCACAGGAACTCCTTTTAACACTTTCTTTTCTTCTTTTTGTTCCTGTTGCATTAAGTCTGCACGCAGAACTATATCAAGAATTTTCCTATTATTATCAATAATAGGTATTGCCGTAATTTCATATTGTCGCAACACATCCTGTGCTCTGGATTTCTCCTCTTCATACAGGTACTTCAGGGTTACTTTCATCGCCGTTTTTACTGTTGCTTTGAGATTGCCCGTTTTGATAAGCCATCTCCTAATATCCCCATCTGTTATGCAACCTGCCAGACAGCCATTTTCATCTTGAAGAAATAAGATTCCCCTTGTATTGTTGTCTATTTTTTCCATAGCGTCAACAATCGTAATATTCTGGTTGCCTATAAATTTAGCAATACCTTCTTTATGCATTCTGCAATTCTCCCAATACCTCTTTAATCTGTTTCACAACATACTCTATTTCATCATCTGTAATCTGCGTACTACAGGGAAGATTCAATATTCTGTCTGCATAATAAGGTGCCTTTTCAAGTTCATACGCATCATCCTGTATATACGGAACCTGCTCATTAATCAATCCCCAAATAGCTCTTGTCTGTATTCCCCGTTCTTCCAACATAGTTATTATTTCACGCATGCTCGCATTAATTTTTTTCCTATTTATTTCCAATGAATAGAACCACTTATTAGAAGCTGTCCCTTCTCTGAAGCCAATTATTTTTCCTAATTCAAATCCCTCAAATAATTTATTATATTTATCATAATTAGCCTGCTTACGCCGAATAAATTCTGGAAGCTCCTCCATCTGGGCTGCCCCTAACGCTGCCTGCAAATTAGTCATCCGATAATTATACCCGATCTCATGATGTATGTAATAATGTGGGTCATCCTTTGCCTGCGTTGATAAATATCTTATATGATCAACATTTGCTGTATTTCGGGCTGTAACCGCGCCGCCACCACCGGTAGTAATAATCTTATTTCCATTAAAGGAAAATGCGCCAAAATCACCAATAGTTCCTGCGTATTTCCCTGCATATTTTCCTTCCGTATATTTTGATCCCAGAGCTTCTGTTGCATCCTCAATTACTTTAATTCCATAAGTGCCCGCAATCTCCATGATAGCTGGCATATCAGCTAAATTACCAAATACATGTACAACTACTAAAGCCTTAATATGTTGATTTTTATAAAAGAGCTGATTATCTTTATAAACGCATTCCTCTTCACAGAATTTTCTGAGCTTAATCGGGTCCATACAAAAGCTGTCATCACAATCTATAAAAACCGGAGTAGCATATTGATACTTAACCGGATTTACAGCTGCAATAAAGGTTAGCGGAGGCACAATAACAGCATCCCCCGGCTTTACGCCAGCTTCAATAAGAGATAGATGGAGTGCGGATGTTCCGCTTTGGCATGCCGCCACATTCTGTACATGCAGGAAATCCGCCATGCTCTTTTCCAATTTTGTGATATAGGCACCTCCGGTAGACACCCAGCCTTGTTCTAGTGCCTCATCCACATATTTCTTTTCGTTTCCCTCAAAATTAGGAATACATAATGGTATAAACTTTTGCATTTTCTGCCTCCTGAAACTTCATTACATTTTGGAATCTAAGCTTTTCCCTGTTTCAATATGTTCAAAGTTCGGAAGATAATCTTTGATTATTTGAACTACTTCGCCCTTTGTTGGTTCCATTTTTCCAAACTCATGATTTAATTCCGTAAATAACTTTTCTATTTTATCTCGATCTGTAAGTTCTTTGTCTACGATCACTCCTAATGCATTAAGCCTGTCCATATCTACCTTTTCGGTATCTGTATAAAATTCCTCAAACGGCTTTTCTCCTGATGTATTCGAACTTGAAAAATGTACTGGATATTGTTTGCTTCCCTGTTTCAAATATTCTGCTTTTTCAACAGCCTCTTCATCTGTCTGACATTCCAACACATCAAATCCCTGCTCATGCAATAATTCTCTGGCTATCGTATCAAAAGTCATCATCTGTGCATCATCTAATTTTGGGAAAAATATCTCTCTATTCTTCCCCAGCATGCATGCTAACATGCAAATCTGTCCGCTTTCCTCCGGAGATACAAAATATCTCTTAACATCTAACGGTGCACTCAATGGCTGTAACTTCGAAATTCGTGCCAGAAATCCCGCCGGCAACGACCCATTTGAAAATGCGACATTAGCAAAACGGGCTGTCTTTACCGGGAACTTGTCTGAATAGCTAAATATTACATCCTCCATAATTCGCTTACTTGCTCCCATAATATTCACTGGATTTGCGGCTTTATCCGTTGATACACAAAAATATTCTTCTGGGGGAAATTCCTCCAAAAGGTCCAATAAAATTTTTGCGTGTAAAACATTGTTCTGTAATAAGGCTTCAATTGAAAAAATATCTTTTTCAGAACGGACATGTTTATGTGCAGAAAAATTAGCTACTACATCGAATCCACCACGTTTTCTAAACATTTTTTCAAATGTAGTGCTTGCAAAATCCATAGGATAGGGTATAAAGTCTTCCGGCACATATAATCCCCTAGTAGAACGAAGATCACGTGTCAATTCAGCCAAAGCATTTTCATTGATATCTACCACAACTAAGGTCTTCGGTTTAAAAGGCAAAATAGCTTTAATATATGACGATCCTATCGAGCCAGCTCCTCCAATAACAAGAAATGACTTGCCTTGAATCCTTTCTTCAAGATATCCACGATTCTGTATAATATCCCCTTCAAACATACTTATGTTTCTTTTTACTACATATTTTGCAATAAATGTATTTAAATCAAACATGAATGCTTCTCCTTTATTACCTACCCATCAATATTTCCTATATATTTTATATTTCTCAAGAAATCCGCTATTTGCTTTTTATAGCTTTTCCCTTCAATCTTACCGTTAAAACCATTTTTTACATATTTTTCTGCAATTTTCTTATATTTATCTTTATGAATAACCAGTAACCGATCAATTTTCTCTTTTGAAATTTCCTCTCCATCAATATAAAGAGGTCTGGTTCCTAATTCATTTGCTAATACATTTATAAAATCGATATGACACTTCAATCCTTCAAACAAAGCCTTCTGATATATAAACAGAATAGGTTTATTATATGTTATAGCATACAAAAAACTTGCTGATGCCGCTGATAATACAAATTCTGCATTCCTTACCAATTCACAAGTATGCAATTTGTATATTTGAAACCCTTCATATGCCTCATTATGCTTAGTATAATCCGATCTCGGATGTGCTGCAACTACTACTTTCAGGTCATAATGTTCTTCTATCCAATGGAAAAAACTTCGTAATGCTCTATAGTAACTCTCATCATCTATATTAGCCCCGGGGATCTGTGACAAATCTGGATGATAAGGAACATACGAATCTATCCATACACAATATTTTTCATTTATCAACCGCTTATCAGTCCTATGTTCAAGTGCCTCTTCATAAGCGTTAGAGTGTACAATCAAAAATTTGGTTACTGAATTACAATAAAATCTTTTTTTAAAACCATCGATTTCTGTTGCAGCATTTGAAATCACAAAAGATGCTGGATCTATTCCAGACCATTTTCTTGGAAGCCTTACAAATATACTATTTAATATTTTCTTTGGGTTAATTGTTTTTATAAAATTTTTTATTTTTGTCTTAGTATCTACTAATTGAGCAGCTGTTTCATAACAACTATTTAGTATCATATATCCATAAGGTATTCTATATTTTTTCAAATATCGATAAACCCTTAAGTGGCCCAATTCATAACTTCCGGAATCTATCGCAACCGCTCCTTGCCCCAACTGACTTAGTACTTTCCCTAGTTCCTTCCAATTTTTACATAAATAGACATTCTCTCTATTATAATCAATCAAATCTTTTTTAACGTTCAGATGTGCCATCTTATTAATTAATGGAGATGTATCAACTAATATATAATCTATTCCATTCTCTGCTAAAGCATCCAATGCATAATAAGATCTGTACGATTTCAATATAGGCGTGTCGATCAAAAAACAAATTTTTTTCATAACATTTTACTCAATTCCTATTTATTTTATTGCTTTTAAATATGCTTGTAAGTGTTATTTTGTTTACCCCAATCAATTCAGGTTTAATAAAAATAGTAGCCAAGAATATGCATGTATAAATAAGCCCGGAAATTAAAATTTTTACAATAAAATATAGCAATGCATTTTCAAAAAATAATGCATTACACATGTATCTAAGTAATATAGCACTTATTGAGCAAAGTGCTATTGATGCCAAATGATTTAGAATTATTTTTCTAGAGGACATTTCAAGTGATATATATATATATATCACCGATACGCAAGATGTAACCATATTAGCCAACAGATAATTCAGTGCAATTCCCATAGCTCCCAAACTATTTGGGAAAAAAACATTCGGTATTTGAAAAAGTATAACAAATATGAGGTTCATTGCCTGTCCTAAAATAGAAATAACTGCATTTACTTTTGTTTTTTCTAGTGCAATCATATAAGCCCCTGCAATTTGTCCCCAAGCTTGATAAATCGTATAAACCATGATTATTCCCGTAACTATTTTTGCATCATTATATTTATTTCCATATATAATAGGCAATATCCAATCTGCATTAACAGCAATAAAAATGGCAAAATAAGAGGTCAACCACACCATTAACTTCATTGCCTGATCAACTTTTATCTTCAATATTTTTTTTTGAGAAGAAACAATTGCAAATTCTCTCTTTGAAAGTTCAGCATATGGAGAAAACACATAAGCAACCAATGTATTTAGTTGCCACGCCGCTCCAAACATTGCCTGTTCAACAGCTCCTGCCCACTTCATTAATGCCCAGTTCATTATTATCGTAAAGATTTGTGCCACAATTATTGCTAGCACCAATGGCTTGCAAAATACATAGAATTCACGTATATACTCTTTTGTCGAATGAACAATCTTATCTTGATATACTCTCTTTTGTTCCATAATAATTGCATAGAGTAAAATTACTATGATAAGAAAAGTTATACTCGTTTGAGTTATATAAAAAAAAGTTAGATCCAGTCTGTTCGCAAAATACCCCAGTACTATAACTACACTAACGGTCATCTTTAAAATTATTTGTAATATTGCCGGAAATCTAGAAATTGCTGCTGCGTCATATATGGAAATGCAATCTGTTAAAAGTTTTGACATAATCGATGCTTCCAATCCTAGTAATACAATTTCTATGGTTTGTCCTGCAAAGGCATTTCCTGAAATTCCACATTTAAAAAAGATAAATACAGCTATATTCAACCCCAATGCAACTATTGCAAAAAATTTTAAATAAAAATAGATCAAGCCAATCTCTTGATTCCTTTTTGAATATTTAGCAATAAATGCATTGGATGTCGACAAATTTGCCAACATAACAACTGATGTGAAAACATTAAGATTATACGTATAATATCCATATTCTTCTACGCTAAGTGCTCTTGGTAATATAAATTGTATAATCATATTCAATAGCGCTATGGCTATTGAACTTCCTACTTTTACAATATATCTATATCTAAATTCATCCTGTTTCATTTGTTTTTCCTATAATTGAGAAAGCTTTTTATATTCAACAAAACTCATAAGATTCTTATCTTTTTCACTGATAATAATATTTTCCTCACCATTAATAAGTTCAAATGGCCAGTCTACTGCTATATCCGGGTCATTATACTTAATACCAGAATCGCCTTCCCCATAAAAAACTTCAGCACATTTATAGCTTACTACTGAATCTTCCAAAACCAAGTATCCATGTCCGAACTGTGCCGGTACTAATAAGCATTTCCTATTATCTCCGGTAAGATCAAAGCCTCTCCATTGGCCGTACGTGGGTGAATCAGGACGTAAATCAACAATAACATCATAGACATGTCCGCTAATGCATCTCACTAATTTAGGCTGCTGTTTTATTAACTGGAAGTGTATCGCACGTATAGTTCCTTTTTTAGATATAGTATAAAAAACCTCTTTTAATTCATGTTCTATACCATTATTTTTAAATACATCTATATTATAATCCTTGATAAATCCACCTCTTTCATCTGTAGCATAAAACGGTGTTATCAAATATGCGCCTTGTAAATCTAATTTTTGAAAAGATCGGAAGAGCA